>VOFI01000908.1_pt1 | contig 92001 bp, 89 predicted proteins | sample 5384131 | NCBI WGS metagenome assembly VOFI01 (sample SAMN12384728, study PRJNA508395) | human gut metagenome | isolation source: healthy gut H | host: Homo sapiens
TACCAGGGTATCTAATCCTGTTTGATACCCACACTTTCGAGCCTCAATGTCAGTTGCAGCTTAGCAGGCTGCCTTCGCAATCGGAGTTCTTCGTGATATCTAAGCATTTCACCGCTACACCACGAATTCCGCCTGCCTCAACTGCACTCAAGATATCCAGTATCAACTGCAATTTTACGGTTGAGCCGCAAACTTTCACAACTGACTTAAACATCCATCTACGCTCCCTTTAAACCCAATAAATCCGGATAACGCTCGGATCCTCCGTATTACCGCGGCTGCTGGCACGGAGTTAGCCGATCCTTATTCATAAAGTACATGCAAACGGGTATCCATACCCGACTTTATTCCTTTATAAAAGAAGTTTACAACCCATAGGGCAGTCATCCTTCACGCTACTTGGCTGGTTCAGGCTCTCGCCCATTGACCAATATTCCTCACTGCTGCCTCCCGTAGGAGTTTGGACCGTGTCTCAGTTCCAATGTGGGGGGACCTTCCTCTCAGAACCCCTATCCATCGAAGACTAGGTGGGCCGTTACCCCGCCTACTATCTAATGGAACGCATCCCCATCGTCTACCGGAATACCTTTAATCATGTGAACATGCGGACTCATGATGCCATCTTGTATTAATCTTCCTTTCAGAAGGCTGTCCAAGAGTAGACGGCAGGTTGGATACGTGTTACTCACCCGTGCGCCGGTCGCCATCGGCCTTAGCAAGCTAAGACCATGCTGCCCCTCGACTTGCATGTGTTAAGCCTGTAGCTAGCGTTCATCCTGAGCCAGGATCAAACTCTTCATTGTAATAATATCTTTTTCCAACTATTCAGTTGATAATCTGCTCAAGGATTCCAAATCTATCAATATCAATATTGACGGTTCTTGTTTTTTCCGTACACCATATATATATTACATATAGTGCACCGGCTTGTACTACTTGTTTGTTTATCTTAAATCTTTCAAAGAACTCTCATTTAGACCTGTTTTATTCCTCCATTTACAAATAAAAAACTATCCACCTATCAGATGATCCATTAAAAAGACGTATCTTTGCCATTCATTATTTTTAATGCTAACATGAAATACGGAGTAACAAAAAATACATTACTTATTACAGCAGGCATAGTTTGGCTCTTAGCCGGTATCAACATCTTACGTATTGGAATAAGTTGCTGGATAAACGATTCTCATTATTGGTTCTTCAAAGTCTGTGAAGCTACCATAGTATTTCTGTTATTCTTTGGTCTGATATTTCATAAACTTTACAAGAAACATACTCATCGCATATCTCAAAAGAAAGCCAAGAATTGTCCATTCTCTTTCTTCGATGTAAAAGGGTGGATTGTCATGGCATTCATGATTACCATAGGTATTTTAACACGCACCCTGCATTTACTACCGGAAGCATTCATTGCTGTATTTTATACAGGATTGTCAGTAGCCCTAATTACAACTGGTACCCGATTTATATGGTACTGGTGGAGAAACAGGCATCTACTAGTCTGATAAGTCATTCGGTCTACAGGGATTTCCACGACGGATGCTATTTTTCCCTCGCACGATGGCAGCGAAACCTCCCCAAAAGAAACGACAGTATCACCAATCACTCTTTCAAATCGCATGTTTCAAGAAATCTACAGGCTACCCTACAGGTTGATATCACTATCAGAGTGAATCGAAGAAAATCATATCATGCTACGCTAAGGTTTCCGCATCGAGCAGATTAATCATACCTGATTGCAAATTGTTATAAGCTCCCGAACAGTTGTTGTCATTGTATGGATTCCTCAACATACAGTTCGGCAACCTCAATGCGACATACATCTACACCGGTAAACTCCACAATACACTCGCCCACAACCTGCGTTATCCTTGCGCGCGAAGTAAACCACAAGTATCTTACCTTTTCAGCCGGATAGTCGAAATCACCCCGGTTCTCTCCACTTCCTAGCTTTTCGGGTATTATCAACTGTTCTGTTTCTAGCGTAGAAATATCATTAAGAAAACATACTGCCACGCTGAACAACGGAAAGAGCAATAGTTAAATAATAAATAACCTTTTCATCTTCTATCATTTTTTTATTGGTTGTTACATTCTTCATCTGTCACAACATGGGATGGAGATAAAATAGCACTACCGTAACGACGGTTCAACAGTTCTGATTGTGTAGAATCAACACAAGACGATGAGCCAACTGGTTAAATCAAATCTAATAAAAAACAATCGCCGCAGAAATAAATGTATAACTCCCTGCGGCAATTGTTTTATTGTAATATCCAAGTACATCGATCTATCAATTGTTTTTTACTATCATTGGCACGTACTTCTATTTCATTCCTTCCTTTTCTGAGAGGGACATCCTTGAACAAACAAACTTTCAAACTGTCTGGTTTCATCTTTCCACACTGACAGTCATTCACGATCAATATCACTTCTTCTACATTCGAAAAAACCTGTACATCAACGAGTGGCTTCACTCGATTCACATTACGACGCCCCGCGATATAAATCATAGGTCCCGGATTCCAATTGGCCCGATAAAAATAATAAGCATCCTTTTTAATCTTGCGATCATGGGTTACCAGCCCTTTGTCATTAATGCCCGGACGATCACCTTCCGTACGATGAGCCGCACCGAAATCAAACATATTCCACACAAAACTAGCCCACACATACGGACGTTCGTTTATTATTTTCCAATTCTGAATGTGATATTCTGTTTGCCAATTCTCTGGATGCCACCAACTTCCGGGAACAGTTTGTACCAATGAATCCTGCTGATGATAGATACTAGCACCCGCACCATATTCGCTGATGGCAATTTTCATTTCGGGATGGTTCTTATGAGTAGCATCCAACCATGTGGCAAGCGTAGCCGGCGTAGCCCCATACCATCCGTCATAGCGATTCCAAGCTATATGATCAGTAATGAAATTCAACGCACCCTCCTGATTACTTGCAGAAGTAGTAGGACGAGTAGGATCCTCTTGATGCGCTATAGCATTCAACTCCTTTATATACTCTACAGGATTGTCTCCCTGCTCTTTTAATTCATTGAACAACCCCCAAAAACAGATACTAGGATGATTGTAATGCTGGCGTATCATCTCTTTCAACTGCTCTTTACCATTTTCACGGAAAGAAGGCTGATCAACAAAACCTTTATCAGCGTATCCTCCCGGCCCCACAAATGGAATCTCAGCCCAAGTAACAATACCATGTTTATCCATTAAATCATACATATAGGTAGCTTGCGGATAATGTGCCAGACGAACAGCATTCACCCCCATATCAAGCATGATACGAGTATCTTCCTCGTGATGCACCGGACAAAGAGCATTACCCACTTCCGCCCTCTCCTGATGACGGCATACACCATGCAGCGGCAAGTGTTTTCCATTCAAGAAAAAACCTTTATCGGGATCCGTAACGTAATAACGTAACCCTAACGGCTGTTCCACTTTGTCCAATTCTTTTCCGTCTTTAATCAAAGTCAACACCGCCTGATACATGAACGGATCCTGCATACCGTTCCAAAGACGCGGATTCTTCAGTATGAACTCTATATTCTCTACCTGTACATCTGTATGAGGAATCATACTTACTTCCTTCTCCGTTTCATACACAGTCTTTTTCCCGTCATTAACCTGCAACCGGAGCACTACTTTCCGGAGTTCTCCCGTTCCATTAGAAAGATTTACGCGTGCACAAATAGTTGCCTGTTTATCCGTAACCTGTTGCTGTATGAGATAAACCCCAGACGATGCATAATCTAACGGAGAAATACACAGGTTATCAGTCAGCAACAGATGTACATCCCGATAAATGCCGCCATAAAAATTAAAATCACCGACCAATGGCATTACATCCAACTGCTCGCCATTATTGACACGTACCAGCAATGTATTCTCTTTTCCATATTCCACTTTATCGGTTATCTCGAAGACAAAAGCTCCATAGCCTCCCCGATGCTCACCTATATGTTTACCATTTACAAAGACGTTGCTCACGCAATTCGCTCCCTCGAAACGTAAAAAAAGCCGCTTGCCTTGCCACTCGGGACGGATGAATATCTTTTTAGTATAATTACCTATTCCCCGCTTGTAATCGTGCTTACCACTCAAGGCATCCTGCGCATTCCAAGTATGAGGCAAGTCTACCCTACGTGCAGCACTAGCATTTACTTGATGGGAAAAACGGAAACTCCAATCCTGATTGATAAGCTTATCTTCTCTTTGTGCCAACACCTGCATGCTGAAAGCTGCGGCAAATAATACGGTGAAAGTTCTTCTGAGGTTTTTCATATGTATTTTTATTATTATACTTTGATTTATGTTCCAACAGCAAAAATAGGCAAAAAACTTGAGAGAGCAACTAAAACACAGAAGAATAGTTGAATACGAAAAAGGTAAAAGTCAAAACCGCCATGAATAACTTTTCTTCTGATATTCACAGCGGCATATATTATAAGCAAAATAATAAATCAACACATATCCTCTCAAAGATTTTTCCAAGCATTTCTTATAATATTTCGTATAGAAGCATGCTAAAAAATACCGATATAATTACAAATATAAAATCCAACGATATATTATCTTATTGTTTTACATTTAGCTTATAACCAACAGAGAGGGTTAAACTGTTATAATTCACACCTATATTATCATTTTTAGATTCTTTCCCAAGTGACATTTCATATTGAAGCTTAACCGTCCACCTCCGATTTTCAATACCTACAGCAGATGTCATTCCCCAGTCGAAATTTCTCGCATGCTGATATAGAAACTGGTTGCTACCACCCTCCGCACTTTCTCCCACACCAGGATATCCTTCAACCCAACCGGAAGAAGGCATAGTTAGATAATATGGATTGCTGTCAATATGATTTTTATACAATATCCTATATATGATCCTATCTCAAAGAAAAATTTAGTGGAATTGTTGCTATGGATAGAGAATTTAGCTAAAATAGGAACTTGTAAAAAATGCCTTGTCTGAGAAACATTTTCTATCCATGTAGCATCTCCATTACTATATGTTCCGCCATTATTCACAGAGTATCCTCTAAAAGTATAATATAATCCCGACTTCATAGAGAACATATTATTAACATTATAATCTGCAGATATCCCTAAACGAGTGGATGGACGCCAACATTCTCCATACCCAGTTCTTTGTATTGCAGATAACCCTGCTTCGGTTGCCCATGTAACACGCTGAGCATTAGCCCACATGCTACAAGAAAAAACAACAGCAAATAATAATACTTTTTTCATTGAAAAATAAATTAAAGTTAGTAATTCTATAGTTTATACTATCGTGTCGCTATAATCTTTTTCATCATAACAACTTCAGTTTTTTGACAGAATGACAACAAAGTTCCGTTTTACCCCCATCCATGAAATCATTTTTATTTCAAACTAACATTTTACCAAACCGATAAAATTGAATGTAAGTACGATATAGCGATAACCGATCCACTAAAAAAATACAAGGGGAACAAGCAATAAGTACGGTTTCAAGCTTACAAAAGAAGAAGCTATTTTAAATTAGCACATTGACTGCATGATTTTTTATATATTTCCACATCAACAATAATTCATCTTGATACATTATTTTTCTGAAGCAGCTCATATATTTGGTCAGCGTATTCTGAGACAATTTTCTCACTATCCGCAGGTGCATTTCAAAAGCATCAATAAACTCACCCTTCAACTCGTTGAAGGAAATATACTCTTTCCTGTAGAATTCGTGGATTACAATCTCCAGCAATTCATAGCAGTTCCCATAACGGGAAAGAGTGGATTTCTGATATTCCTTGCCGATTAATGCCGTCCAGTCATCCATGTACTTCTTCATCGTACCCAAAACAATACGACGTTCCTCTTTAGAGAACAGCTTCACCAAAAGATGTTTAGGAATTACCAAAGCCTCCTGACACAAAAGTTCCTTGTGAATCTGGTATAAACGGACTGTCAGCGACTCAATATAGCAGTTCAGTTCCACCGACGCCCGGTCTTTACCTTTGCTGCATCCCTTAACATTATTCCACATCTTTAAAGGAACACTTCTTTGGATACGGGCATCTTCACTTTGCCCGTCAATTGTCACACGAAGAATAATAGGTGCTTCACCATTTTTCAACAATCTGCTCTTCAGAGCGAAGAACAAAACTTTCATTGTACCTTAGTTTCATCCTATTCTGTTTTTAGCGTTACAAACGCAATAAATATGGAGCAAGGCACTTCCTTATAAAATAAGGAAATTCAGAGAAATATCTGCATTTTAGTTGCATTTTTCAGTAGCCCTAAAAAAGCAACAGAATTTGCACCTGACATACTTCTCAGAAACGCTACATTCTGCTTCACCTCAAACAAACAAAAAAGCCCTAATTCCGTTGAGAATCAGAGCTTTTCCTAATTTTGCTTTCTTGAGAAGCGGTGCGTACGGGACTCGAACCCGTGACCCCATGCGTGACAGGCATGTATTCTAACCAACTGAACTAACGCACCAATAATTTTAATAAATCAAAAAAGACTTGCGGTGCGTACGGGACTCGAACCCGTGACCCCATGCGTGACAGGCATGTATTCTAACCAACTGAACTAACGCACCAGTAATTTTGATAAATCGGAAAAAGACTTGCGGTGCGTACGGGACTCGAACCCGTGACCCCATGCGTGACAGGCATGTATTCTAACCAACTGAACTAACGCACCAATAATTTTGATAGTCTCTCTTCCGACGCTTTCTCTCTCGATTGCGGGTGCAAAGGTACGCATTATTTTTAAATCTGCAAGCGTTTTGGCAAAAACCATAAAAAAAATATTTTCCAACTCCCTTCACCTCCCCACCCTAAAAATTACGATATTGTTATTATTTTAATCTTTTCAACAAACTTCTTGTTATAAAATTTAGCTTATTGGCAATAATTCGCTATTTTTGTGCACTCAATAGATTAAAATCGAAAATTAGGGAAAAAGATGAATACAACTGCAAAATTATTGTTGCACTGCCCAGACCAACCAGGCATTTTGGCAGAAGTCACAAACTTTATTACAATTAACAAAGGTAATATTGTCTACTTAGACCAATATGTGGACCATGTAGAAAATATATTTTTCATGCGTATAGAATGGGAAATAAAGGATTTCTTTATTCCTAAAAATAAAATAGAAGATTATTTTGAAACCTTGTATGCCCAAAAATATGAAATGAAATTCCGTCTTTATTTCTCGGATGTAAAACCCAAAATGGCCATATTTGTTTCCAAACTGTCCCATTGCCTGTTCGATATGCTGGCACGCTACACGGCCGGAGAATGGAATGTGGAAATTCCGCTGATTATAAGTAACCATCCCGACCTTCAGCATGTGGCAGAACGTTTCGGTATACCGTTCTATCTCTTCCCTATTACTAAAGAGAACAAAAAGGAACAGGAAAAAGCAGAAATGGAGCTATTGGAAAAACATAACATCAATTTCATTGTACTGGCACGCTATATGCAAGTGATTTCCGAACAAATGATTGAAGCATATCCCAACCGCATCATCAACATACACCACTCTTTCCTCCCTGCGTTCGTTGGTGCAAAACCTTATCATGCAGCGTTTGAACGAGGAGTAAAAATCATTGGTGCGACCAGCCATTATGTTACCTCCGAACTGGATGCCGGTCCTATCATTGAGCAAGATGTAGTACGCATCACACACAAGGACACTGTGCAGGATTTAGTAAGTAAAGGTAAAGATTTGGAAAAAATAGTCCTTTCTCGTGCTGTTCAGAAACATATTGAACGAAAAGTATTGGCTTATAAAAATAAAACAGTTATCTTTAGCTGATGAAAATTGCTGTCGTAAAATATAATGCAGGAAACATCTACTCCGTAGACTATGCACTGAAGCGCCTTGGAGTAGAAGCAACCATCACTTCCGATAAGGAAGTATTGATGAGTGCCGACAAAGTTATCTTCCCCGGTGTGGGCGAAGCCGAAACAACCATGAGCCATCTCCGGAAAAACCGGTTGGATGAAGTTATTAAAAACTTAAAACAACCTGTACTAGGTATCTGCCTGGGAATGCAGCTGATGTGCCGGCACTCCGAAGAAGGAAATGCCGACTGCTTGGGCATCTTTGATACTGATGTAAAGTTGTTCAGCCCCACCCGGCATGAAGACAAAGTACCCCATATGGGATGGAACACCCTGACTCATGTACGCAGCGACCTGTTCAAAGGATTCACCAAAGAAGAATTTGTATACTTCGTACATAGCTTCTATGTGCCTCTGAACGAGTTTACGGCAGCACAAACAGATTATATCCTCCCCTACAGTTCGGCCTTGCACAAAGATAATTTCTATGCGACACAGTTCCATCCGGAAAAGAGCGGAGCCGTGGGCGAACGAATCCTGAGGAACTTTTTAGAATTGTGAACCATTACATTATATATAACAATGCATAAGAAGAAATAGATATGATAGAGTTAATTCCTGCCATCGACATTATTGATGGCAAATGCGTCCGTCTTTCTCAAGGAGATTATAACACACAGAAAGTATATAACGAAAACCCGGTTGAGGTTGCCAAAGAATTTGAAGCCCATGGGATTCATCGTCTGCACATTGTCGATCTGGATGGAGCAGTTTCACGCCATGTTGTGAATTACCGTGTACTGGACCAAATCGCCAGCCGCACTTCTCTGGTCATTGATTTTGGAGGAGGGATAAAAACAGACGAGGACCTAGTCATCGCTTTCGACAATGGCGCACAAATGGTAACCCTGGGCAGCGTAGCCGTGAAAAATCCCGGGCTTTTCAAAAAATGGCTGGAACAATACGGAAACGAGAAAATCATTCTGGGAGCTGATGTAAAGGAGAATAAAATTTCTGTCAATGGCTGGAAAGAGGAAAGTCAGCAGCAGTTGATCCCTTTTTTGAAAGATTATACTAAAGAAGGGGTTTTCAAGGTGTTATGTACCGACATCAGCCGTGACGGAATGTTGCAAGGGCCTTCCGTGGAACTATACCAGCAAATCCTGAAGGAGTTCCCGAATATGCATCTGATAGCCAGCGGAGGAGTAAGCTGTATACAGGACATTATCGACCTGGAAATAGCCAAAGTTCCGGCTGTTGTTTTCGGCAAGGCATTATACGAGGGAAAAATTACATTGAAAGACTTAAACCGTTTCATGTAAGAGCAAATCATGTTAGCAAAAAGAATCATACCTTGCCTGGACATCAAAGACGGGCAGACCGTAAAAGGAACCAATTTCGTAAACTTACGTCAAGCAGGTGATCCGGTAGAACTGGGGCGTACCTACAGTGAACAGGGAGCTGACGAACTGGTCTTTCTCGATATCACTGCCAGCCATGAAGGGCGCAAAACCTTTACCGATTTGGTAAAACGGGTAGCGGCCAATATCAATATCCCCTTTACTGTAGGAGGAGGTATAAACGAACTGAGCGACGTAGACCGGCTATTGAATGCAGGAGCTGACAAAGTTTCTATCAATTCATCAGCCATCCGCAATCCGGATTTGGTAGACAAGATTGCCAAACATTTCGGTTCACAGGTCTGTGTGGTAGCCATTGACGCCAAGCAGACTGAAACCGGGTGGAAATGCTATCTGAACGGCGGCCGGATTGAAACCGACAAGTACCTGTTTGACTGGGCTAAAGAGGTGAACAACCGCGGGGCAGGAGAAATTCTTTTCACGAGCATGAACCATGACGGAGTGAAAAACGGATATGCCAACGAAGCCCTCTCCACCCTGGCCGATTTACTGACAATTCCCGTCATCGCATCTGGAGGCGCCGGATGCATGGAACATTTCCGCGATACATTTGCAAAAGGGAAAGCAGATGCTGCATTAGCAGCCAGCGTTTTTCATTTCGGAGAAATTAAAATTCCCGAATTAAAACAGTATCTTTGCGAGCAAGGAATTAATGTGAGGTTATAACTCTGTTTTTAATTGCATCTAAATCTGTTTCCACTACCATCCCAAACAGGATGAAAGACTGGCAAACGACCTTCAGATCCTCATTCCACTCTGAATGACGATGCTGATGAAATTTTAAACAAGTTCTATACAACACCGATAATATAACAATAAAATATAGAAAAATGGATTTGAATTTCGAAAAAATGAACGGGTTGATCCCCGCCATCATACAAGACAACAGCACCAGCAAAGTACTGATGTTAGGGTTTATGAATGAAGAAGCATACCGAAAGACAGTGGAAACCGGTAAAGTAACCTTCTTCAGCCGTACCAAGAACCGTCTGTGGACAAAAGGTGAAGAAAGCGGGAATTTCCTGAATGTTGTTTCTATAAAAGAAGACTGTGACAAGGATACCCTGCTGATCAAAGTAAATCCGGCAGGTCCTGTATGTCACACCGGAACAGATACTTGCTGGGGAGAAGAAAACAAAGAAGACATCATGTTCCTGAAGGAATTACAAGATTTCATTGACAAACGTCACGAGGAAATGCCTGCAGGCTCTTACACCACCAGCCTGTTCGAATCCGGTATCAACAAAATGGCACAGAAAGTAGGCGAGGAAGCCGTGGAAACGGTTATCGAAGCTTGTAACGGAACCGACGAACGCCTCATCTACGAAGGAGCCGATCTGATATACCACATGATTGTACTGCTCACCTCAAAAGGCTATCGCATCGAAGACCTTGCCCGTGAATTGAAAGAACGTCATAGCGCTACGTGGAAAAAACATTAAAATGATGGACGAAGCTCTCATTCGATATAAAAACGTATATATCAACCAACAAGAGTTAGGCGTATTGGAAGATGTAAACCTGGAACTGAACAAGGGTGAATTTGTTTACCTCATTGGAAAAGTCGGTTCCGGAAAAACCTCATTACTGAAAACAATTTACGGTGAGCTGGATATACAGTCAGGAGAAGCTGAGGTATTAGGCTACAACATGACTAACATCAAGCGGAAGCATATTCCCGAACTGCGCCGCCGTTTAGGCATTGTCTTTCAAGATTTTCAGTTACTGACAGACCGCACCGTACACGCAAACCTCAGTTTTGTATTGCGCGCCACCGGATGGACAAACAAAGCAACCATCAAAGCACGCATTGAAGAAGTACTGGACCAAGTGGGAATGACCGGCAAAGGATACAAAATGCCCAACGAGCTATCGGGTGGCGAGCAACAACGCATTGTTATCGCCCGTGCCATCCTGAACCGGCCGGACATTATTCTGGCCGACGAGCCGACGGGTAACCTGGACACCGAAACAGGGCGCAAAATTGTAGAACTTCTGAAATCCATTTGTGCTACAGGCTCCGCCATCATGATGACCACCCATAATCTGCATCTCCTGTCGGAATATCCGGGAGTTGTCTACCGCTTTGAGAATCATCATATCAAAGAAGTAACTCACGAATACAGCCGGATGGAAAGAAGTCAAAATGAGACCGAAAAAGGAGAAAAAACGACAGTTACACCCCAAGAAACGGCAGAATAAGTAGATGAATGATAAATATCATCGCTAAAATGCTGATTTTTGCAGTCTTATTTGTATATTTGCACGCTAATTATCAATATAGGAACAATTAAAATACGAAACGAAAAATGAAAGTTTTAAAGTTTGGAGGTACTTCGGTAGGTTCTGCACAAAGAATGAAAGAAGTAGCCAAATTAATTACCGACGGTGAACAGAAGATTGTTGTACTTTCAGCCATGTCTGGAACAACAAACACGTTGGTTGAAATTTCGGATTATCTGTATAAGAAAAATCCCGAAGGTGCGAATGAAATCATTAACAGACTGGAGGCTAAATATAAACAGCATGTTAATGAACTTTATTCTACTGACGAGTATAAGCAGAAAACACAGGAATTTATAAAAGCACAGTTCGATTATATTCGTTCGTATACAAAAGATATTTTCACACTGTTCGAAGAAAAAGTAATCCTGGCACAAGGCGAATTGATCTCCACCAACATGGTTACCAACTATTTGCAGGAACAAGGGGTCAACGCCATCTTACTTCCGGCATTGGAATTCATGCGCACGGACAAGAACTCGGAGCCCGATCCTGTATATATCAAAGAAAAACTGGCCGCACAGCTGGAAATACATCCGGATGCTGAAATTTATATCACACAAGGTTTTATCTGCCGTAACGCCTATGGCGAGATAGATAATCTGCAACGTGGCGGAAGCGACTATACCGCATCACTGATCGGTGCCGCTGTAAACGCCTCCGAAATCCAGATATGGACAGATATTGACGGTATGCACGATAATGACCCGCGCATCGTAGACAAGACTTCTCCTGTACGTCACCTGCACTTCGAAGAAGCTGCCGAGTTGGCCTACTTTGGTGCGAAGATTCTGCACCCTACTTGCGTACAGCCTGCCAAATATGCCAATATTCCCGTCCGTCTGCTTAATACAATGGAACCTACAGCCCCGGGGACTTTGATTTCCAATGATACGGAAAAAGGCAAAATCAAGGCAGTTGCAGCCAAAGACAACATCACTGCCATCAAGATCAAATCAAGCCGTATGTTACTGGCCCACGGCTTCTTGCGCAAAGTATTCGAAATCTTCGAAAGCTATCAGACCTCTATCGACATGATCTGTACTTCAGAGGTCGGTGTTTCCGTATCCATTGATAACACCAAACATCTGAATGAAATTCTGGACGACTTGAAGAAATATGGTACAGTAACCGTAGATCAGGATATGTGTATCATCTGTGTAGTCGGTGACCTGGAATGGGAAAACGTAGGCTTTGAAGCCAAAGCGTTGGACGCCATGCGCGACATACCGGTACGTATGATTTCATTCGGCGGTAGCAACTACAATATTTCTTTCCTGATTCGTGAAGAAGACAAGAAGAAAGCATTGCAGTCATTAAGCGATCATTTATTCAACAATAAATAATTTCTACTGTAGGGGCGGATTGAATCCGCCCGAATACATCCCACTCTACAAAGTTGGTGTTTTCGGGCGAATTTAATTCGCCCTTGCTCATAAAAACAAAATACAATATGAAAGGAACATTCCCCGTAAACAAGTTCAGAGAGTTGGAAACTCCCTTCTACTATTACGATGTCAATGTGCTGCGAGAAACCTTGTCATGCATCAACAAAGAAGCAGGCAAATACAATAATTTCTGCGTGCATTACGCCGTGAAGGCCAATGCTAACCACAAAGTCCTGACAATTATCCGCGAAAGCGGTCTGGGAGCCGACTGTGTAAGTGGCGGAGAAATCCGCGCAGCCATTAAGGCCGGATTCCCGACAAACAAAATAGTCTATGCTGGTGTAGGCAAGACAGACTGGGAAATTAATCTGGGTCTGGATTATGATATTTTCTGCTTCAACGTAGAGTCCGTACCCGAACTGGAAATCATTAACGAACTGGCTGCCGCCAAAGGCAAAACAGCCCGTGTAGCTTTCCGTATCAATCCGAATGTAGGTGCGCATACCCATGCAAATATCACCACCGGACTAGCAGAGAACAAATTCGGGATCAGCATGGAAGATATGGACAAAGTGATTGATATGGCCGGAACATTGCCTCATGTAAAATTTGTAGGCTTACATTTCCACATCGGTTCTCAGATTCTGGATATGGGTGATTTTGTAGCCTTGTGCAACCGTGTAAACGAACTACAGGAAAAACTCTATGCCCGCCAAATCATAGTAGAACATATCAATGTAGGCGGCGGGTTAGGAATTGATTATGCACACCCCAACCGTCAAGCCATCCCCAACTTCACGGAATACTTTGCCACTTATCACAAGCATCTGAAACTGCGCCCCCAGCAGACTTTACATTTCGAACTGGGACGTGCCGTAGTAGGACAGTGCGGCAGCCTTATCAGCAAAGTGATTTATGTAAAGCAAGGAACCAACAAACAGTTTGCCATATTAGATGCCGGCATGACCGACTTGATTCGTCCTGCCCTCTATCAGGCATACCACAAAATAGAAAATATCACTTCGGAAGAACCTATGGAAACTTACGATGTGGTAGGCCCCATCTGCGAATCATCCGATGTATTCGGCAAGGCTATTGATTTGAACAAAGCACACCGTGGCGACCTTTTCGCTCTCCGTTCAGCAGGAGCATATGGTGAAATTATGGCATCGGCTTACAATTGTCGTGCATTGCCCAAAGGATATACCTCAGAAGAGTTAGTATAAACCAACTCCAACTGCCCGAATAAATAAGAAACAGCGCCGCTTTGATACAAAGCGGCGCTGTTTCTTATTTATCTTCCGGAATGAAATCTTCTTTTATAAATTCATCATACACACGCCGTGGATGATCCGCTTTTGAAAATCCATTATTACCAAAATTCTGTTCACGGAACTTCTTTAGCTTTAAATTATCTTCCGCATACTCACGCAAAGTTTTCTGTTTGCCTCCTAATATGGAACTATCCAGCACCTCACATTCCAACAGATTTTCCTTCGGAGTAATTATTGGAAGGAGCTTCTGTTCCAAAAAACCGCGATAGGCCCCCACATACTCGCACCAGCACTCCCCCTTCACCTCATAAATACGATACGTGTACTTAGACAAAGCAGTTCTAATAAAAATTTCATTCCCCATCACCTCGGCCACGGCTTCTAAGTTATAAGCCAAGTCTTTAATCTTGATAATCTTCTTTCCTGACTCATCTTCCTTGATTTCCGTAGCCCAAAAGTCGGAATGCATAAGCTGATCAAGTATATTGATCAAACTTTCTTTAATCTCAAATTGTATTCTCATAATAATTGCCCGTTGGTCAGGACTTGTTACAGGTTTCAGTTAACTTCTTTAAATATAGCAATTATACTTGAAAAATATTCACGAAAACACACTTTTAACATTAAATTATAATTAAATCTGAACTTTTGAATAAATAAAGAATATTCATCCTGCTACAATTCAATTATTTGCTGTATTTTTGCACGTTTTTAAAACAGATCACACATGGAACCATTCACCATAGATATAATCTTACCAATAGCTTCGGGAGCCTTATTCACCACGCAGGCCGTTTACTATCTGGGGCTATATAACAAACTATACACTCACAGCAGAGAAACAGCATATGCCACTGATATAAATACCCAAAATCCTCCACTGTCTGTCATCATTGTGGCAAAAGACGCAGCCCACGAATTACAAGAAAACCTCCCATTTATTTTAGAGCAGGACTATCCGGAATTCGAAGTGATTGTGATTTACGACCGCCCGGCGGATGATTGTGACAATACGTTGAAATTACTGGAAGACAAATATCCCAATCTCTATCATACCTTTATCCCCGACAGTGCACGCTACATCAGCCACAAGAAACTGGGAATAACAATGGGAATTAAAGCCAGCCGCCATGAATGGCTGGTATTTACCGAACCCGATTGCCGTCCGCAAAGCAATCAATGGCTGAAACAGATGGCACGTAATTTCACACCTGCCACCGAAATCGTTTTAGGCTACAGCAACTACGAAAAAGTACCGGGATGGTTTAATAAGAAAATCACTTTCGACACGTTGCTGAATTCTATGCGTTATCTGGGTATGGCTGTTTCCGGACATCCCTACATGGGCACAGGACGGAATATGGCTTATCGGAAAACACTGTACTACAAGCAGAAGGGATTTGCCTCCCACCTGAATCTGCAACGTGGAGAAGATGATTTGTTCATCAATGAAACAGCCCGTGCACACAATACACGAGTTGAAGCCAGCCCTGAAAGTCTGATGCGAATCGCCATGCCTAAATATAAAAGAATATGGTGTGAAGAGAAAATAAGCTATGCGGCTACCAGCCGGTTATTTCATGGAACCGCCCGTTATCTCATGGGATTTGAGACTTGCAGCAGATTCTTGTTCTATACAGCCATCATCGCCACTATAACCATCAGTATTCTTCTCCACCAATGGACTATTGCAGGCATTGCCGTTTTGCTATGGTCAGCACGCTTCACGATGCAACTGATTGTTTTCAGAAAAACCGCCAAAGTTTTTGGCGAACGGAAGTTCTGTGCACTACTCCCCTTATTCGATTTTCTGCAACCTGCATGGAATGGGGTATTCAAATTACAACGTAAATTCAGACGGAAAAATGAGTTTATGAGAAAATAAAAAGAGAATGAAACCAACTATACATTTCTTAATTTAATAATACGAATTATGATCAGATTAAATGTTTTTATCCAAGTAAACGAGAGTAACCGCAATGCTGTCTTAGAAACAGCAAAGGAATTGGTAGCGCAATCTTTAAACGACAAGGGTTGCATCGCTTATGATATCTTTGAGAGCGCGACACGGAAAGATGTCCTTATGATTTGCGAAACATGGAAAGATGCTGAGTCACTGGATGCACACGAAAAAGCTGCACATTTTATAACCTTGGTTCCTAAATTGCAAGAATTGGGCAAGATGAAATTAGAAAAATTTGAATTCTAAATCCGGTTATCCATCTTGATCCGACAAAAACAAATCAGGGCTTGTTTATACAAACCCTGATTTGTTTTTATCCGCCAAGAAAGGTTATGCAAGAAACACTTTTCCACCAATGTAATCACTGCCTGAAAAAACAGAAGAGTATCACATTATCCAGCATAACAAATTGAAACCTTTTATCGCTTTATATTCTCTAACACACCCCAAACAGCCCCTTTTTCATTGTTTTCACCCACCCATGCACATGCAATATTATTCGGTAAAACTATAAATGTAACAATTTAAAACCTTCGTTTTACAACGAAATATCACAAATATTGTTTGTTTTATATCATATTTCGCTTCAATAAGATTTAATATGTATATTATTTGCATATTAAAGACAATTATTCTACTTTTGCACCCGTTTTAAAAACAACAAAAAGTTTCAAATTGAAAGCATAAGTATGAAAATAATCTGGTCCATCCGTTCTTTCAACTTTACCAATATACCGTAAATGCGTTTGTCCAAAAGCGTGTTATAAGTAATATTGTAAAATCAGAAAAACAGTTGAATCTCATGTTTACTTTCATTTCTATAATGGCTGTCGGAGTCCTTATAGGCTATCCCTTACGCCACAAATCCCAAGTACGCAAGATCACTCCTCTCATCCATATCGTGGTCTGTCTGCTACTTTTCTTACTCGGTCTCTCTATTGGTCTTAACAGACTGATTATTGACAATCTTGGTTACTTCTGCGGCCAGGCAGCCGTCATCTCCTCATTAAGCATATTGGGCAGCATGATGGCCTCCCTTGCAGTATACCACATCTTTTTTCAAAGGAAAGGGGGCAAGCGGTGAAAAGTAGTCTTGTAACTCTAGCCTTTTTCTTGTTTGGCTGCGTAGCCGGAGTCAGCTATGCGGTGGACTTCGACGTACACCAAACCTCTGTATATGTACTATATGTACTGATGCTGTTACTCGGCATTAATCTTGGAAGCAACCGCAACCTCAGGCAGTTTGTCTTATCCCTCAATTTCAGAACACTGCTTGTACCCCTTGCCACCGTAAGCGGCACTCTGCTGTTTTCCGCCATCGGAGGCTTTCTCTTGAGCCGCTGGAGTATTTTCGACTGCATGGCTGTCGGAAGCGGATTCTCCTATTATTCCGTTTCCTCCATCCTTATCACGCAGATCAAATCCCCCTCCATCGGTGTGCAGCTTGCTACCGAATTGGGGACCATCGCACTACTATCCAATATTTTCCGGGAAATGACCGCCTTGATAGGAGCTCCCCTTTTCCGCAAATATTTCGGTTATCTGGCGCCTATCTCGGCGGCGGGCATCGGTTCTTCCGACATTTCCCTGGCAGCCATCGCACGCTGCTCCGGACCGGAAGCCGTACCCGTGGCCATCGTCCACGGCATACTGATAAACATAAGCATGCCTTTCTTCGTTTCTTTCTTCTGCAAACTGTGAACTGAAGGAAGTGACATACTATACGTAACTTTACATTCTCTCTATAAAGAACCGGCCCTGTCACGAATTCGCAGCAGGGTTGGTTCTAACACATCCGCCCGGCTAAAGCATTTCTTCCTAACAATTAGGTCTTTTCTTTCTATCAACTACTACAGACTTTCACAACAGACTGTACAGTCCATTACATCAGACCGTACAGTCCACTATAATGGACTATACGATTCACTGTAGGAGACTGTAGTACATTACCGCATAAAAAGACTTAATCATAAGGGAAAAAGACCTTAGCATTATAGGAAAAAAGGATTAATACCGGATATACGGAAAACGCAGAAAGAGAATCTTCTCATTCAAACCGAATAGATTTTGCCGGATGAATACGCGTCACCAGAAATGACGGCCCGACAAGCATCAGCACCGACACCAGCAAAGTACAGACATTCAGCAACAAATAAATCCAAATGTTGAATTCAACAGGAACACGATCTACATAATAAGTGGCAGGGTCCAGTTTGAAAAGATGAAATTGAGATTGAATAAAGCATAATGCCACCCCGATGATATTTCCCCATAGCATCCCCCTGCCTATCAAGAATACAGAAAAACTGAGGAATATCTTACGGATAGCAAAATTATCAGCTCCCAATGCTTTCAGCACCCCGATCATATTGGTACGCTCCAGAATGATAATCAGCAAACCGGATATCATGGTGAATCCGGCCACCCCCGTCATGAGAAACAAGATAACCCACACATTCATATCCAGCAAATCCAGCCATGCAAATATCTGAGGATTGACTTCCTCCACCGTCTGAGTATAGTAAGTACCTCCGTATGCATCCACCTGCGTATCCACCCGTGCACGGATTTCCTCCTTCACCGGCTCCAACCGGCTATACTCATTCACTTCCAGTTCCATACCACTCACCTGCCCTTTCTGCCAGCCATTCAAACGGTTCACCGTATATAAGTCGGTTATCAGAAACAAATCATCGTATGCGGAAAAATTGGTCTGATAGATGCCGGCGACAGTAAGACGGCGGGCGCGCACATTATCCTCTATATAATAGGTATAGATTTTATCACCCAGTTTCAGATGAAGCTTGTCGGCAATAGTGCGGGACACCAATACCTTATTGGTAGAGGCAGTATCCGAGAAAACAGGAATTTCCCCTTCCTGCAAATGATTCTTTAAAAACCTCCAGTCGTATTCATGAGAAACACCTTTCAGTACCATTCCCTGAAAGCTGTCGTCTGTCATAATCATTCCCGGCTTGGTGGAATAGCGCTGCACGTGCTTCACTCCTTCCAGTGTTTTCAACAGATGGAGCAAACTGTCGTTGGCAACGATGGGAACCGTCTGATAAGATTGCTGGGAGTCGAAGTTAGTTATTACGATATCGGACCCCAAGCCTACCACCTTGTCGCGTACCTCATGTTTGAAACCGATCACCACCGCTACCGACACAATCATGACGGCCAGCCCGATGGCTATGCCCAGCATAGCAATGCGGACGGCAGGCTTGGACACCTCTTTTCCACCCTCATTGCTGCGATAGATGCGTCTGGCAATAAAGAGCTTCCAGTCCATATCAGTCTTCTACCCTTCCGGGATATGCTTCCAATGCCTTACGCAGTACGAACAACGCACGGACCAAATCCTCTTTCTTCAACACGTAGGCAATACGCACCTCATTACGGCCTGCACCGGGAGTGGTATAGAATCCGGCAGCCGGAGCCATCATGACCGTCTCGCCTTCATAGTTGAATTCCGACAGACACCATGCACAGAACTTCTCGCTGTCGTCCACCGGTAATTTGGCAACCGTATAGAATGCACCCATCGGTATGGGCGAATAAACACCCGGAATACGGTTCAGCCCGTCAATCAGGCACTTACGGCGCTCCACGTATTCGTCATACGTCTCGCGTGTGTACTCTTCGGGGGCATCCAATGAAGCCTCGGCAGCAATCTGACCGATCAAAGGAGGGCTCAGACGTGCCTGGCAGAACTTCATGACAGCATTTCTCACTTCCTTATTCTTGGTAATCAACGCACCGATACGGATACCGCATTCGGAATAACGCTTGGACACCGAGTCTATCAGTACCACATTTTCTTCAATGCCTTCCAAGTGACAGGCAGAGATATAAGGAGAACCGGTATAGATAAACTCGCGGTACACTTCATCCGAGAACAGGTAAAGATCATACTTCTTCACCATGTCACGAATCTGGTTCATCTCGCGGCGGGTATACAAATAGCCGGTCGGATTATTCGGGTTACAGATCAGAATAGCTTTTGTGCGTTCGTTTATCAACTCCTCGAACTTCTCCACTTTCGGCAGGGAGAACCCTTCCTCGATGGTAGTCGTCACCGTGCGGATCACGGCTCCGGCCGAAATGGCGAACGCCATATAGTTGGCATAGGCAGGTTCCGGCACAATGATCTCATCTCCCGGATTCAAGCAACTCAGAAAAGCAAACAGCACCGCTTCCGAACCTCCGGTAGTGATGATGATATCATCGGCAGACAAGTTGATGTCATATTTCTTATAATAACCCACCAGTTTCTCGCGATAGCTGCGGTATCCTTGGCTGGGACTATATTCCAAAACGGTACGGTCAATATTACGAATCGCATCAAGGGCCGCTCGCGGAGTAGGCAGGTCGGGCTGACCGATATTCAGGTGATACACATGAATTCCTCTCTGTTTTGCAGCATCGGCCAGCGGTGCCAATTTGCGAATTGGCGATGCGGGCATCTCGTTTCCTCTGATGGATATTATTGGCATAATGTTATAAAAATTATTTAATCGAAGTGCAAAGATAGACTTTCGCAACCAACCGAGCAAACAATTAATTAAGAATTTAAATCTTTGTTATCTTAATGCGCATTTTTTAGGGTTATTAAAAAAAAACATGTAAGTTTGTTCCAGTAAAACAAAGCAAAATATCAAATGAATCTATACCTGATAACCTTCCAGTCCTCCTTGAACAGAATTGAATCTGTATATGATTGCCATAAAGATTTATTTGTGGAAATCGAGAAGTTTTTCACGCTTCATCTGGTACCATATACAGAGGCTGCAAGTATTCCGGCAGATGCCTACCGGATGGCTTTCATCGCTTCGGGCGGGGTAGAAAAAATGGTCACCCAACACTTCGAACTACTTCCCTATCCTATCCATCTGCTGACCGACGGACAACAGAACTCACTGGCTGCTTCCCTGGAAATAGCTACATGGATACGCAGCAAAGGAATGAAAGTACATATTATTCATGGCACTATCCCCAATATGGTGAAACAACTGATAGATCATCACAAGGCTTTCGCCGCCCAGCGCGAGGTAAGAGGAAAACGAATCGGAGTTGTGGGATATTCTTCTCCGTGGCTGGTGGCCAGCAATGTAGATTACCTGCTTGCCAAACGCCGCTGGGGAATAGAGTTCATTGATATCCCCATGGAGGAAGTGTATTGTCTGTTTTATCAGATAAAGGATGATGATATAGGATATGAGGCGTCCGTATTTGCCAACCGTGCCATTGCCTGCCGGGAAGGGACTCCGGAAGATTTGCTGAAAGCCATGCGTCTTTATCAGGCCGTGAAAATAATCTGCGAAAAGAAAAAGCTGGATGCGGTAACCCTCTCCTGCTTCTCGTTGATTGAGAAATTAGGAACTACCGGATGTCTGGCACTTGCCCTGCTGAATGATGAAGGCATCCCGGCCGGATGTGAAGGAGACTTGCAATCCATCTTTACTCTGCTCATCGCCAAGACACTGACCGGCCAGGCAGGATTCATGGCGAATCCGGCATTCATCAACGATGACCTGAACGAAATAGTGATGGCTCACTGTACGATTGCCACCAAAATGGTGGATCAGTTTATCATCCGGAATCATTTTGAAACGGAGACCGGGATAGCCATACAGGGTATTCTGCATCCAGGAGGCATCACGATGATAAAATGCGCGGGAGAGTGTCTGGACGAGTATTTCGTTTCCACAGGCCAACTGATAGAAAATACCAACTACATCAATGCCTGCCGCACCCAGGCAAGAATCAAACTGGACAAATCCGTAGACTATTTTATGCGTAATCCTTTGGGTAACCATCACATCATATTAATGGGCGATCATGAAAAAGTGATTCACGAATTCATGCAATTGAACAGCTGCAAACTAGTGGAATAAGGAAAGCATGAAGAAATTAAGTAAAATGGGAGACGAAGATTAAATAAATTGTATCTTTGTATCCAATTTAATATTCAATAAAACAATAAACTTTTATGATGCATACTTGGTTTGAATGTAAGATACGTTACGAAAAAGTCATGGAAAACGGCATGAACAAGAAAGTAACGGAACCCTATTTGGTTGACGCGCTGAGCTTTACTGAAGCAGAAGCCCGTATTATTGAAGAAATCACTCCGTATATCAGCGGCGAGTTCACTGTTTCGGACATCAAACGCGCCAACTACAGCGAACTGTTCCCCTCTGAAGAAGATGCAGCCGACCGCTGGTTTAAGTGCAAGCTGTTCTTCATTACGCTGGACGAAAAAAGCGGAGCAGAGAAAAAGACCTCCACTACCGTACTGGTACAAGCTTCCGACCTTCGCGACGCTGTAAAGAAACTGGACGAAGGAATGAAAGGTACAATGGCAGACTACGTGATTGCGTCCGTAGCCGAAACCGCCATCATGGATGTTTACCCATACGAAGCCGAACCGGATGTGAAACCTGAATTTCCGGATGCCGGAAAAACCGAATAAAGCCTGATAAAAAAATAGAAAGTATAACAGATAATGAGCATTCAAGCAAATTTAAAAGAAGTTCTTTCCGAACTGCCTGCGGGTGTCCGCCTGGTAGCCGTATCCAAATTCCATCCCAACGAGGCGTTGGAAGAAGCGTATGCTGCCGGCCAGCGTATTTTCGGTGAGAGCCACGTGCAGGAAATGACTCAGAAATATGAAACCCTGCCCAAAGACATTGAATGGCATTTCATCGGCCACCTGCAAACAAACAAAGTCAAATACATGGCCCCTTATGTAGCTATGATACATGCCATAGACTCGTATAAATTGTTGGTTGAAGTCAATAAACAAGCTTCCAAAGTCCATCGCGTCATCCCTTGTTTATTGCAGATACATATCGCCCAAGAGGAAACGAAGTTCGGTTTCTCTTTTGACGAATGCAGGGAAATGCTGGATACAGGCGGATGGAAGGATTTGAAAAATGTCCGCTTATCAGGAGTGATGGGTATGGCGACCAATGTGGATGACGACGAACAAATCAAAAGAGAATTTTGTTCCTTAAATACATTCTTCAAAGAAATAAAGCAGAACTATTTTTCTGATTCAGAATACTTTAAAGAAATTTCCATGGGTATGTCACACGATTATCCGCTGGCAGTGGAAGCCGGAAGTACACTAGTCAGGGTAGGAAGCAAAATCTTTGGAGAACGAAACTATTAAAACTACTATTTATATGACTCAATTAAAAACCACTTTTGCCGGGTTGTCACTGCGCAATCCTATAATCATCAGCAGTTCCAGCCTTACAAACAGCGCTGAAAAGAACAAGAAACTGGAGCTGGCAGGCGCCGGAGCCATTGTTTTGAAATCAGTTTTCGAAGAGCAGATCATGATGGAAGCACATCACATGGCTACTTATGGCTCTCCCGAAGGAGATGACTACTTGAGCACATATGTACGCTCTCATGCATTGAACGAATATATTTCATTGATTGAACAGACTAAAAAGCTTTGCACCATTCCTGTCATTGCCAGCATCAACTGCTTCAGCAACTCAGAATGGACAGACTTTGCCCGTACCGTGGAAGCAGCAGGAGCCGACGCACTGGAAATCAACATCCTTTCCTTGCAGACCGAAAAAGAATATCAATACGGTTCTTTCGAACAGCGTCATATCGATATCGTAAGCAGTATCAAGAAACAGATTTCCATCCCCGTCATTGTGAAACTGGGCAGCAATCTGACCAACCCCATCGCACTGATCAACCAACTTTATGCCAACGGAGCCAATGCTGTGGTATTGTTCAACCGATTCTACCAGCCGGATATCAATATCGACACCATGACATATTCTGCAGGCGATGTATTCAGTACTCCTGCCGACTTGTCCAACGGACTGCGCTGGACTGCTATCGCTTCGGCACAAGTTCCTCAGACAGATTATGCCATTTCGGGCGGTGTGCACGATGGAAAAGCGATAGTCAAAGCAATTCTGGCAGGCGCTTCCGCTGTAGAACTGTGCAGTGTCATCTACCAAAGAGGCAATCAGGTCATTGCAGATATGACAAATGAAATGACCCAATGGATGAACCGGCAAGGCTACAAGGACATCAGCGAATTCAAGAGTTCGATGAACGCACTGTCTACCGGAGCCAGCAATCCGTTTGAACGTACACAGTTCATGAAGTATTTCAGCAGCAAAGAATAAAAATCAGTGGTTAGTGATTAGTGGTTCATATCCATGCGACATCACAGCGCAGCTCATTAACCACTAACCACTAATCACTATTTTTCCTTCTGTTTAATTTGTATGCTCCAAAGAAAGTCTTATATTTGCACATTTGATTAAAGTTTGTGCAAAATATAAACAAAAGAGTATATACAATGGAGCAGAGTTTTATTGCCTTCCTGGAAGACAGTATAAAGAAAAACTGGGACTTGGATGCCCTTACAGATTATAAAGGTGCCACATTACAATATAAAGATGTAGCCCGCAAAATAGAAAAGCTACACATCATCTTCGAATTAAGCGGCATCAAGCAAGGAGACAAGATAGCTGTCTGTGGCCGCAACAGTTCTCATTGGGGAGTTACTTTCCTGGCTGCCGTTACATACGGGGCAGTGATTGTTCCCATTCTTCACGAATTCAAATCGGACAACATTCATAATATAGTCAATCACTCGGAAGCACGCCTGCTGATGGTGGGCGATATGGTATGGGAAAATCTGAATGAAAATGCCATGCCGTTGTTAGAAGGGGTTATCTTGATGAATGACTATACCCTGCTAGTTTCCCGCAGTTCCAAATTGGACTATGCACGCGATCATCTGAACGAACTGTTCGGAAAGAAATATCCGCGCAATTTCCGCCGGGAACATGTCAGCTACCGCCGGGATACACCGGAAGAACTGGCTGTGATCAACTATACTTCCGGCACGACCAGTTATTCCAAAGGAGTGATGATTCCTTACCGCGCATTGTGGTCGAATACCCAGTTCGCTTTTGATGTCTTGAAAATGAATCCGGGTGACAAGCTGGTTTCCATGCTCCCTATGGCACACATGTACGGACTGGCTTTCGAGTTCCTTTATGAATTCTGTGTGGGATGCCATATTTATTTCCTGACCCGTACCCCCAGTCCGAAAATCATCTTCCAAGCCTTTTCCGAAGTGAAACCCAATCTGGTAGTAGCCGTTCCATTGATTATCGAAAAAATCATCAAGAAGAATGTACTGCCCAAACTGGAAACCCCGGCTATAAAGATTTTACTGAAAGTTCCTATCATCAATGATAAAATCAAAGCCACAGTCCGCGAACAGATGATAAATGCCTTCGGAGGTAATTTCTACGAAATTATTGTAGGAGGTGCCGCCTTCAATCAAGAAATAGAGCAGTTCCTGAAAAGTATAGATTTCCCCTATACCGTGGGATATGGCATGACTGAGTGTGCTCCGATTATCTGTTATGAAGATTGGAAATATTTCAAGCCGGGTTCCTGCGGAAAGGCGGCTCCTCGTATGGAAGTCAAAATATTGAGCCCCGACCCTGAGAATATAGTAGGTGAGATAGTATGCAAAGGACCTAATGTAATGTTAGGCTATTACAAGAATCCCGAAGCTACCGCCGAGGTGATAGACAAGGACGGCTGGTTGCATACCGGTGACCTGGGTGTTATGGATGCGGAAGGCAACGTTACCATCAAGGGACGCAGCAAAAACATGCTGTTGGGTCCATCGGGACAGAATATTTATCCGGAAGAGATTGAAGATAAATTGAATAACATGCCGTTCGTTTCAGAAAGCATTATCATACAGCAGGCAGACAGCAAACTGGCGGCTTTGGTTTATCCCGATTTCGACGATGCCTTTGCTCATGGGCTGGATAATGACGCGATAGCACAGGCTATGGAAGAGAACCGTATCAACTTGAATACAGAACTTCCTGCATATTCACAAATAGCCCGTGTAAAAATCTATCCGGAAGAATTCGAGAAAACTCCTAAAAAGAGTATCAAACGTTTCTTATATCAGGAAGTAAAATAACACCTGGCAGAAAAAAGAACCTGCCTGCAACATATATAATGTATAAGTCTGAAGATTATAGATGTTGCAGGCTATACATTATAGATGTTACAGGTTATACATCCGCATATATGGACACCTGGATCATGATGCGTGAAAGGAGACAAAACAAAACATAATTTTACTCTTGCCCCCTCGATCAATTCTCCCCATAATTCCCCCTTATATCTACATTTTTATTACATTTGCACCCAAGAAACTAAAAATGTATGAAAATGAATATGCGTATAGCAGCAATACTCCTTTTAGGATATTGTGCAGGTATGTCAACTCCTGCTTTTGCCCAGAAAAAGGACAAGCTTAAAAAAGGCCCCAACATCTCCTTGAACATTTCCGCGAAGAAAGACAGTGTCAAAACCACTTATCTGAATATCGGTCTGCTTACAAATATCTATCAACTGAAAGGAATCGGTATCAACGCTGTATCCAGTGTTGTACAAAACGATATGACGGGTTTCCAAATCTCCGGCCTTGCCAGCATTACCGGACGCCACGCCTCCGGTTTCCAACTGGGAGGTATTGCCAATGTAGCCGGAGGCAATGCCAATGGCATCATGCTCAGCGGACTGATGAATGTTGCCGGAGGGAAAGCCAACGGTATCCAAATTTCCGGATTAGGCAACATTGCCGGAAACATATCAAGAGGAGTTACCATCGGCGGTCTGATGAATCTGGCCGGCAACAAAGCCCAAGGAGTTCAGATAGCCGGCTTGGCCAACATTGCCGGAAAATCACAAAATGGCGTCGCTATCGGCGGACTGATGAACGTATCTGCCGAGAAACTGAACGGAGCACAAGTTTCCACCCTGCTCAATATCAGTGGCGGAGAAGCCAAAGGCGCTCAAGTCTCAGCCATTGGTAATGTAGGTGTAAACGTGAATGGTATGCAATTCTCCGCCATCAGCAATATCGCTGCCGGAGAAATCAGAGGCTTGCAGCTTTGCGGTGCGGTAAATATCGCCGTCAAGACGGAAAATGCCCTGCAATTCTCAGGACTGACCAATGTTTGCCAAGGCAAGTTACGCGGTGTGCAGTTCGCTCCCGGCAACTACGCCGGAGAAGTAAGCGGCGCGCAAATCGGTTTACTCAACCTGTGTGGCGGGAATGTAAAAGGAATACAAATAGGAATCATCAACCATAGCAAGGATACTACCGCCCATAAACTAGGTTTGGTGAATATCACTCCCAAAACCCGTATCCAGATGATGCTGTTTGCAGGTAACACCAGCAAACTGAATGCTGCCGTGCGTTTTAAAAACCGCCGGAGTTATACCATGCTGGGTATCGGTACACACTATCTGGATTTGAATGACAAATTTTCGGGCTGTGTGTTCTACCGTGCCGGTCTTTACTATCCCATCGCCTCCAAACTGGAACTAAGTGGCGACTTAGGTTATTTCCATATAGAAAACTTTGAAAATGAAGATGCGGAAACACCGGAACGCATGTATTCATTGCAAGCCCGTATCAATCTGGAATATAAATTCAAATCCAGAATCAGTTTCTTTGCATCGGGTGGTTACGGCATGACGCGCTACTATGATAAAAATAAGTTCTACGAAAAAAAACCTATTTTCGAAGCAGGTGTTATCTTGTTTTAAGCAGCCCCGTCACCCTAGTATAAACTAATCCATACAGTATGAAACTACAGCATATCGCATTAGTCTGCCTGCTGGCATTAAGTGCCGGGAACGTCACAGCCCAGATGCTCCACCGCCCCGATTCCATGTATACATTCACCGATCCTCGCCTGCAAAAAAAACACCCTTGGCGTGCCGCCGCCGAAACTTTCGGAATGAATGTCGGAGTATGGGCATTCGACCGTTATGTAATGAACGAAGACTTTGCCAAAATCAGTATCGGCAGCATACGGCGCAATATCAAGCATGGTTTTGTATGGGATAACGACCAATTCTCCACCAACCTGTTCGCCCACCCCTATCACGGAAATCTTTATTTCAATGCAGCACGCAGCAACGGACTTACCTTTTGGGAATCGGCTCCATACGCCTTTGCTGGTAGTTTGATGTGGGAAATAGCCGCAGAAGTGGAGCCGCCCGCCATCAATGACCTGATGGCAACCACCCTAGGCGGCATCGCCTGGGAGAAGTAACGCACCGTATGTCTTCTTTGATACTGGACGACTCCAAGCGTGGTTTCTCACGTTTCACCCGCGAGTTTTTGGGAACCTTGATCTGCCCCATGCGGGGATTGAACCGAATGATAACCGGCGAGATGTGGAAAGTAAAACGCTCTCATTACAAATACCACGATTACGACCGCATTCCGGTACACTTTTCCATAGGTGCCGGTGACCGTTATCTGGCCGATGACAATTACCTGTTCCGTGGAGAGCACAATCCCTACCTTGAATTCCGGGTACAATACGGAGATGCCTTCGATAAAGTGAATGACGGCCCATACGATTACTTCACCGCGCGGGCCACCTTCGGTCTTTCCGGGAACCAGCCTCTTATCAGCCAGATCAACCTGATGGGCAAACTATGGGGTGTTCCCCTGAAAACCACTACCGGCATGGAAATGATGTTCGGTATCTTCCAGCACTTCAACTATTTTGATTCCGAGGAAGTGATTGACGGATCGGGGCGTATCCCTTACAAGATTTCGGAAGCTGCCAGTGTGGGACCGGGTATGATTTATAAATTCCCCCGAATGAACAGCCTGGTAAATTTGGAACAGCGTGTGTTCCTGAGTGCCATCCTGCTGGGTGGAAGCCTTACCGACTATTACAACGTAATAGACCGCAATTACAATATGGGAAGCGGATACAGCATAAAGAACAACACCATTCTGGACTTCGGCCGTTACGGCATGTTCGCACTGAATATGCATCTTTACCAGATTTTTACCTGGAAAGGATACGAACACAAGGATTTGGAAACAATAGATCCGCTCTATCTGAATGCGCAGGGAGACAAAGGAAATGTAATGCTCGCTGTAGTGAATCCGATTATCGAGCTGAATCTAAGCTCCCACTTCAAAGCCAATATGGAAGTGTCCTATTACTACCGCCACACACATTATTCCTACCATGAGGACATAAAATATAAGACCTTTGAAACCCGGCTAGGATTGATTTATCAATTCTAAAGCAAGGAAGAACGGACACGGCTCAAGGTTTCGGGAGTCATCTGTAATAAGGAAGCGATGTACACAAGAGGCGCACGCTTCAATATTTCGGGATGAAGCTGCAACAATCTGTTATAACGTTCATGAGCCGGTTCAAAACGAAGCGCGTCCGCCTTCACCTGTGACTCTATCAAAGAATGTTCGATAAAACCGCGATAAAGACGTTCGATATCGTGATATTGATCTATCAATTTCTCCACTTCCACACGGGGTAACTCCCATACCACGGATGCTTCCAAAGTTTCCACCATCAAGCGGGTGGGCTCCTGTTTAAAATAACTCTCTATGCAAATAATCATTCCGTTCTCATAACCGATATGCTCAGTCAGATCTTTATCATATTTATAATAAAATTGTCTGAGCATTCCTTTTTCTATAAACAACATCGATTTACAAACCTCACCGGCCTGCAAAACAATCTCCCCTTTACGATATTTTCTACAAACTAAGATTTCGGCTAATGCGTGAACACTTTCTCTACTGAGAGGATGGTTAACTTCTGCTATCCTTCTAGCTATGTCTATACTAGTTGTCATGTGCTCCCAATTTTTGTATTTGCTGCAAAAATACAAAAAAGGCTGGATTATTAGACATAAATTACAAAATTAAACCGATAAAGTTCTGAATAATAGTTTTTTTTATATACTTTTGAAACGCAATAGTAATAAAACGACCTTTATGAAACTACTAGCCTCTTTAACAATCCTGGGTTTAGTCATGGCACAAAGTGTCACAGCCCAAACGAATTACACAAAGGATCCGGAAAGCTGCACTAGCATTATGGTAGGAAAGAAAGCAACTACCGATGGATCAGTTATAACCAGTCATACATGCGACAGCTGGTACCGAACCTGGGTAAACATGGTTCCGGCAGAAAGTTATGAAAGGGATACTGTAATGAATATTTACGATGGCCGTATGCATACCGAGTTTGTAGCCGACCAGACTAATGTAAAAATCAAGGGGCAAATACCACAAGCTAGAAAAACATATGCCTTCATGGACACCTCCTACCCTTGCATCAACGAAAAGCAGCTGGGGATAGGTGAAACTACCGTAAGCGGACGCAGGGATCTGGAAAATCCCAAAGGTATGTTTATGATTGAAGAATTGCAACGTGTGGCATTGCAACGCTGTACAACAGCCCGTGAGGCTATCCGCCTGATGGGAGATCTCATAAAACAATACGGTTATGGCGACAGCGGCGAATGTCTGACCATTGCCGATCCTGATGAAGTATGGCACTTCGAAGTCTTCGGAGAAGGAAAAGATAACATTGGCGGAGTATGGGCGGCAGTCCGTATTCCGGATGATCATGTAGGCGTATCTGCCAACATCTCGCGAATCAGCACCCTCAATCTGAAAGATCCCGACCACTATATGGCTTCCGAAAATGTATTTGACGTGGCTAAAAAATTAGGATATTGGGATGGAAAAGAGCCTTTTAAATTTTGGAAAGCTTATAGCGGAAAGAATTACTCCGGCCAACTGAAATCCTTCAGCACCCGCGAGCACTTTATCCTGAATGCACTGGCACCGTCATTAAAGCTTGATTATGAAGCAGAAGAACTGCCTATCAGTGTAAAACCCGACAAGCAAGTATCTGTAACCGATGTTATGGCATTGCTCCGGGAAACATACGAAGGAACGCCGCTGGATATGACACAGAATCTGAAAGTTACGGTAAAAGATAGAAAAACCGGAAAAGTAGACACCATTATCAGCCCGAAAGCCAATCCGTGGATGCGTGGCGATGAACTGAATATGCTGAACGGTATTAAAAAGGGAGTTGTGAAATCAGTACGCAATATCGCAGTTCCGCAATGTGCTTATTCTACAGTTATCCAATTGCGCAACTGGCTGCCCGATGCAGTAGGCGGTGTGGTATGGTTCTCTATGGACAACCCCGGACAAAGCCCGCGCGTTCCGGTATTCTGTGGCATTACTGATTTCCCTGCTATGTATAAAATCTGCGGTAACCACCGCTATCGCGACGACGCCGCCTTATGGCACTATCGCCGCGCCAACAAACTGGCTGCTGTAAGATGGGGAACTGCCCGCAAAGTAATGGAAAAAAATATTCGTCATTTCGAGGAAAAAGGACAACGGGAACTTCCATTTGTGGAAGCACAATACCAAAGTATCCTTCAATCTAAAGGGGAAGAAGCAGCCCGTGCTTATCTCACAGACTACACGGCAGACTTTATAGGCGCCACCATCCTTCGCTGGGACGAAATGGCAAACCAATATTGGATTGAGTCACGCTTCGGCTTTTAATTGTTAACCTTATCATATTAAAAACAAACTTATGAAGACAAAAGTATTCACACTAGCCGCACTGCTATGCTGTGCATCAGCCATGTATGCACAAGAAAGTGGTTACAAATTCACGACTGTTGCATCACAGAAAGCAACTCCAGTCAAAAATCAGGCCTCTACCGGAACTTGCTGGTGCTTTGCCACCACTTCGTTCATGGAATCCGAACTGCTCCGTATGGGCAAAGGGGAATATGATCTTTCTGAAATGTTCATTGTACGCCAAAAGTACTTGAACCAATTGGAAGACAACTATTACCGGGGAGGCAACGGGAATTTAGGACAAGGAAGCCTTTCACACACATGGAAGAATGCTTTCAACCAAGTGGGTATCGTACCCGAGGAAGTATATCACGGAATCAACTATAACTCAGAGAAACATAACCATGGCGAAATGGTGAGATATATCAACGCTTTAGGAAACACAGCCGTTAAGATGAAACGTCGCAGCCCGGAATACTACAAGCTGATCAACAACCTTTTCGATACTTATCTAGGAGAACTTCCTGAAAAGTTCACTTACAAAGGAAAAGAGTACACTCCGAAATCTTTTGCCGAAAGTCTGGGTTTGAACATGGACGATTATATCGAACTGACTAGTTTCACTCACAAACCGTATTACCAGAAATTCTCTCCGGAAGTACCCGACAATTGGGAAAATGAACAAATGTACAATCTTCCGCTGGACGAAATGATGGAAGTTGCCGACTATGCTTTGACCCACGGATATACCGTATGTTGGGACGGTGATGTCAGTGAAAAAGGTTTTTCATTCAAAAATGGTGTAGCCATCAATCCGGTAGTGAAAAAAGCGGAAGATCTCTCGGGTTCCGACCGTGCACGTTTTGAGAAAATGGACCCTAAAGAACAAAGAGAGATGCTGGCGGAAGCCTACAAATTTGAAAAACCGTGTCCCGAAGTAAATGTCACTCCGGAAGTCCGTCAGGAAGGTTATGAAGCATTTGTCACTACAGATGACCACCTGATGCATCTTACCGGTATTACCAAAGACCAGAACGGGACCAAATACTATATCACCAAAAATTCTTGGGGTACAGAACGCAATACATTTGGCGGTTATCTGAATATGTCCGAAAGCTATGTACGTGCCAAGACTATTTTCCTCATGGTGCATAAAGATGCTATTCCGGCTGCAATCAAACAGAAATTAGGAATTAAATAAAAAAGAAAAGAGCAGGCGTCCGTTTTTCTAAAATAGACGCCCGTTTTTTGAAAACAGATATCCGGAGTCCCAATACATACTTGTGTTTTCAAATGGACATCTATTTTTTAGTAAAAGATTCATAATAACTATGACGAAAAAGAACTTATTTACATTAGTCTTATGCTTATTCTGTTTCGGAACCACAACTCATGCGCAACGTATCCCCACATTGGAGGAGGCCGTATACGGAGGACTGATCAAGACAGAAGGCGGAAGTAACGTGAACTGGATGAAAGATGGAGAACGTTATTCCAAAATAGAGAAAAATGCCGAGGGAGCATACGAAGTCACTGCCTACAAAGCAAAGGACAATTCCAAAGAAGTGCTGATCCCTGCCAATATGCTTCTGAATCCGCAAACAGGAAAACCTATCTCTGTCCGCAATTTCGTATTCAGCGAGGATAACTCCAAAGTATTGATCTATACCAATACCCGTCGCGTATGGCGTTATGATACCCGCGGTGATTACTGGGTGCTTAATTTGAAAGACGGCAAACTGCAACAATTGGGCAAAAGCTTGCCGGAAGCTACCTTGATGTTCGCCAAGTTCTCGCCGGATGCCAGCCGGGTAGCATATGTCTCCAGAAACAACATTTATGTAGAGAGTCTGGTTGACGGGAAAATCAACCAACTAACTCAAGACGGAAATAATGAAATTGTAAACGGAACATTCGACTGGGTATACGAAGAAGAATTCAACTGCCGCGACGGTTTCCGCTGGAGTCCCGACGGGCAATACATAGCCTATTGGCAAAGCGATACCCAAGGTACGGGATGGTTTGATATCATCAATAATGTAGATTCCATTTATCCTAAAATCCAACGTTTTCCCTACCCTAAAGCCGGAACAGCAAACTCCGCTGTAAAAGTAGGCTATGTATCAGCCGACGGTGGAAACACCACTTGGCTGGCTCTTCCAGGTGATGCACGCAACCACTATATTCCACGTATGGAATTCATTCCGGGCTGCAACGAACTGTTCATCCAGCAAATGAACCGTGCCCAAAACACCAATAAAGTATGGATTGCGAAAATAGGTGAAAATACCCCCGTCAATATCTTTACCGATCAAGATGCCGCATGGTTGGAAACGAATGACAATGTGCGTTGGTTGAAAGGGAACAAGTATTTCACTTGGGAAAGCGAACGTGACGGATGGCGCCACCTGTATCGTGTAAGCCGTGATGGTAAAGAAATCAAGCCCATCACCCAAGGAGCTTTTGATTATATTCAAGAAGTAGGTGCGGATATGGATAAAGGTTTTGTGTACTTTATCGCCTCTCCCGACAACTTCACCCAGCGCTATCTCTACCGGGCACGTCTTTTCGGCAATGGAGAGGTAAAGCGGCTAAGTCCTGTTGACCAAAGCGGGCAACATCGTTATATCATGTCACCGTCCGGCAAATGGGCAGTCCATACATTCAGTAACTCGGAAACTCCCCCTGTAATCGACATGGTGTCTTTCCCTGCCCATAAAAGTATACGTCTGATTACTGACAATGCAAAAGCCAAGGAGCAATACAAAGCCTTGGGGCTGCAACCGAAAGAATTTGTAAAAACCCGTTCAGGAGAACTGGAACTGGATGCATGGATGATCAAACCCGTAAACTTTGATCCCAGCAAAAAATATCCGGTCATAATTGATGTCTATGGAGAACCTGCCAACGCCACCGTGCAGGATGTATGGAGCGGAGGAAGTTTATGGCACCAGTACTTGGCAAACCTGGGGTATATCATAGTCAGCATCGAGAACCGTGGTGCCAATGCACCCCGTGGACGCGAATGGCGCAAATGTATTTATGGAGAAGTCGGAACCTTTGCCAGTGAAGATCAGGCAAGAGGCATCCAAGACTTGGCACGTCAATACTCTTTCATTGACACCGCACGTATCGGTATCACCGGCTGGAGTGGCGGAGGCAGCCAGACGCTGAACAGTATGTTCCGTTATCCCGATGTTTTCCACACAGGTATTGCCATTGCTTTTGTGGCCGACCAGCGTCTGTATGACACGGTTTATCAAGAACGTTATATGAATACTCCTCAAAATAATCCGGAGGGCTACCGCAAAGGGTCTCCCATCTCGTATGCAGCAGGATTGAAAGGCAACTTGCTGTTAATTCACGGTACAGGAGATGACAATGTCCATTATCAGAATTGTGAAATGTTGGTCAATGAACTGGTACGGCACGGAAAAATCTTCTCACAGATTTCTTACCCGATGCGTTCCCATGGAATTTACGAAGGCGAGGGAACCAGCTTGCATCTGCGAAAGACAATGGCTGATTACTGGCTGAAAAACCTGCCTGCCGGAGGAAAATAAATATGCCAAAATTCCTGCTGATATGATTATACAGTCGGCCATTCTGAACATTAGTGAAACTTTTCATATACATAAAATGATTAGAGTCCAAATTTTTCACAAAAGTTCGGGATGGCAGACTGATAAACCGATTTCGTTTTAGCAAGCTTAGCACTAAACACATAAACTAAATGAAGAAAATACAACTATTCTTATTACAATTTCTGTTAATATCTATTACGCAGCACACCAATGCCCAACTCCCTGTCAAAACAGAATATACCGTTGAGATGGGAGGAACATCGGGTAAAGGAACCTACGCGCCGATGTGGCTTACTGCCAACAGGCAAGGTTTATCTTCTGCCAATACCGAAAATGGTTATTTACGGGCAGGGATTGCACATACAATGCCATTAAACCAACATTTCGGCTTCAGTGCAGGACTGGATTTGGCAACCGCCTACAATTTCACCTCCTCCTTCATCATCCAACAAGCCTATGCAAACCTCAGTTACCGATGGTTGAACCTGAGTATCGGCAGCAAAGAACGCTTGCCCGAATTAAAGAATTCCAAGTTAAGCAGCGGAGGTATGGTAGAATCAAATAATGCCCGTCCCATTCCCCAAATACGCCTGGAAGTTCCCGATTATGTAGCCATACCAGGTACCCATAAATGGCTTCATTTGAAAGGACACATAGCCTATGGACGTTTTACTGATGACAAATGGCAGGAACATTTCACCTCCATAGGCAACCCATATACCATTGATGTACTTTACCACAGTAAATCGCTTTTCGCCAAAGTAGGAAACAAAGAACATTTTCCGGTAGAATTTGAAGGAGGAATACAAATGTCCGCCCAATTTGGCGGAGACCAATATATTGCAGGACAAAAAGAGCCTGTAATAGATATGCCTACCCGGTTTGTTGACTTTATGCGTGTATTGGTTCCTATGGCCGGAGATGATACCACACCCGAAGGCGAACAAGTAAACATCTACGGAAACCATGTCGGTAGCTGGAATTTTGCCGCAACAGCTTATCTTAACCGATGGAAGGTAAAGATCTATTATGAACATTATTTCGACGACCACTCCCAAATGTTTTTCCAATACGGACGTTGGAAAGACGGACACATCGGACTGGAAATAACTTTTCCCAAAAACCGCTTCATTGATACTTTTGTATACGAAGGATTAGGAACAAAAGATCAAACCGGACCTATGCTGTATGATTCCTTTTGGGGGGAATTTGAAGAGCAAATCAGTGCTAAAGATAATTATTATAATCACTACCTCTATCAAGGATGGCAGCATTGGGGAATGGGAATAGGTAATCCTTTACTTCCCGGACCTATTTACAACAAGAACGGACAGATTACTTTTATCAGCAATCGTGTACTGGCACATCACATAGGATTCTGCGGTTCCCCCTGTCAGTCGCTAAGTTATCGTATGCTGCTCTCCTACTCCCGCCATTGGGGTACTTATGATAATCCTCTGAATGAGATCAAGAAACAATTCAACTCTTTGTTTGAAGTAACTTATGCTCCACAACAACTGAAAGGATGGAGTTTCACTGTATCCGGAGCTATGGATCGCGGCAGCATACTTGGAAATAATTATGGTGGAATGCTGGTTATCCGCAAACAAGGAATTATCAAATCGGGCAATAAATAGAAATTTTAACTGTCAACCCAATCAACATATGAAACAAATATTATTATTCATACTCTTTATGCTGGGAATCAGCAGTTGTGACAAAGCTCCCATCAACGGCAAATTAGATGGCAGATGGCAATTAATGACTATAGAATATACTAATGGGAAAATAGAAGAATGTAACCGCATTTATTATAGTATCCAGTTACATTTGGTGGAAATCAGTGCCAAAGGTGGAAATGGAGGCACTCATATCGGACGTTTCTCTTATAAAGGAGATGAGGTAACCATGAGTGAATTCCGCCACCGGGGAGATGAAGAAAAACTAACGACACTGAATGAATTGAAACCTTTCGGACTTAATCAAGCTATTAATCATCTTAAGGTGGAAAAAGCAACAGGCAAGAAACTAATTCTGAAATCTGATTATGCACGCCTCACATTCAGAAAGTTCTAAAAAAATATACCACAGGCTATACAAACTGTCTGCCGATAAAATATCGGCAAAACAATTTATACGCTATAGCAGTGGCAAACCACTATACCGGATTTCCAGAAATCAATTTATCGGCAGAAATAAAACCGGTGCCACCACTCATGGAGCCGGCTTTACAAATATTGAAGCCGGCTTCATGAAACAAGTTCTTTACCTTCCTGTAGTCTGTGGTGAAATAAATTTATCTTCTAGGCTTGATATCCAATTTTACCGGCTTCAACATGTTTTCCGGACTTAGGATTGTATCCAACTCTTCCTTATTTAAAATACCATGTTCCAAGACCAGTTCATAAACACTTCTACCTGTTTCCAACGCTTCTTTTGCAATCTTTGTAGAGTTTTTATAACCAATAATCGGATTCAATGCGGTTACTACACCAATACTGTTATGCACTTCAATCTTGCAACGTTCCGCATTAGCAGTAATACCTTCTACACAACGTGTACGCAAGGTTTCAAAACCATTGATCATTAAATCTACAGATTCAAAACAACACTGTGCCATCACCGGTTCCATAGCATTCAGTTCCATTTGGGCAGCTTCGCCAGCCATAGTCACACATAGTTCGTTACCCATTACCTTATAACAAATCTGATTCATCACTTCAGGAATCACCGGATTCACCTTACCTGGCATTATAGAAGATCCCGGTTGCATAGCCGGAAGGTTGAATTCTCCTAAGCCACAACGCGGTCCGCTGGCCAGCAAACGTAAATCATTACATATTTTATTTACCTTTACGGCTATCTTTTTAAAGCTGAAGCATAACCTACCAAGCAGGAAGTATCTGAAGTAGCTCCTACCAAATCTGACGACAATTTGAAATCAAAACCTGTAATTTCACACAATGCTTTCACACATTTTTCCGCATATCCCGGTTCCGCACAAATGCCTGTACCAATAGCGGTAGCACCCATATTTACTGTCAGGAAGTCTGCCGCAGCTTCATTCAAATGACGAATTTCATCTCTCAATATACTGGCAAAACCATTGAATGTCTGACCTAAAGTCATAGGAACGGCATCTTCCAACTGAGTACGCCCCATTTTGATGATATGTGCAAACTCTTCTCCTTTCTTATGGAATGCACCAATCAGCGATTCCAAATAAGGCAGAAAACGAAGATGAGAATAATACATGCCAATATGGATTGCAGTGGGATAAGCATCATTCGTTGATTGCGAGCAGTTCACATGGTCATTAGGAGAGCAATATTGATACTCGCCACGTTTGTGTCCCATAATCTCCAAAGCACGGTTAGCAATGACTTCATTAGCATTCATATTGGTAGAAGTACCGGCACCTCCCTGAATCATGTCTACCGGGAATTGCTCATGATGCTCACCATTTAAGATTTCCTGACACGCCAACACTATGGCATCTTTTTGTTCTTTAGTCAATAAACCTAACTCATAGTTAGCCATTGCAGCTGCCATTTTCGTAATGGCAAGACCGTTGATAAACAACGGATATTCATTTAGATGAAATTTACTTATTGGGAAATTTTCTATGCCTCTTAGAGTCTGCACACCATACAATGCACTGGCCGGAATTTCGCGGGCACCAATTAAATCACTTTCTACTCGGGTTTCTTCTGTAAGTTTTGTTTCCATGATCAGGTTATTTATTAGTTTATCATTTCTTATTTTATACAGCAAAGGTATAAACTAACATTTTGATATCAAAATATAATCTGATATAATTTCAAAATATTATTTTATACTTATTTTTCGAGATAAAGCAGACAACAAACTTACATTATGAAAGTTCATTCAGTTAACAAAGTCTTATATCCTTTGAAGTTCATTCAAAAAACAGACATAAAAAAAGGCGTCCATTCAGAACGCCCTTATTCTATTTTTTAACTTCGGAACTCTTATTTAACCTTTATTCTATCAAAGCCTTCTCCAAATACACCAATGACAGCACTTTGTGATACAAATGCATTCGGATCTATATCTTTTATCAAACGGAATATAGTAGTAGACTCACGTTTTTTTGCCAGCACAAACATCATTTTCACACCCGCACCGGTATAACAACCTACTCCGTCAATGAACGTCACTCCTCGATGAAGGTCTTTATTTATGCGATGCCCTATTTCTTCATGCTTCTTAGAAATAATAAAGAATTGCACTGACTGACGGGCACTATTTACTACCTGATCCAAGACAAAGCTGGATATAAACAAGACAACATATCCATATACCACCTTCTCCCAATCATGCAATACAAAATAACTGGAAGAGATAATAACCAAATCACACATCAAAATAACCCGGCCCAAAGTAATATCACGATACTTATTGACAATAGCAGCTATAATATCCGTACCTCCTGTGCTACCATTGGCAGAAAAAGCGACACCAATACCACCTCCGCAGAAAAAGGCTCCCAAGACACAAGCCATGAAAGGTTGGTCATGTATTAAAGACTCTCCCCCGGTCAAATCCTGTATGATAGGCAGAATAGAACTCAGCACAAATACAGCATAGATGGTTTTCACACTAAACTTCCATCCCAAAATAACCAAAGAAAGTATCAACAATGCTCCGTTTATTCCCAAATAGGTGTACTGAACCGGCAAACCGGTAGCCCAATAAACAATAGAAGCAATACCTGGCACCGCACCCGAAGGAAGGTCATTAGGTAACAAAGACGGTCCATCCAATAGCATACATCAGCATACCAAGAGCAATCAACATATAATCCCTTAGTTCTCTGATAATCCGTTGCTTACGCGTCGTAATAAAGACTGAATCCATGTGAGTTTTCCTTTATAAAATCATATTGTCCGCAAAAGTACAAAAAGATTGAATCACTTGGCTTCAAAAGGTGACATTTTTTCAAGTAAAAAGTCCTGTTAGTCCGATTTATCAAAAACAACAGTGCCTTTCACCCTTTATTATTCTTTAGGATGTAAATACCAATCTTTATAATCCGCGCCAAAAGAATCTCTCCACTGTTTAAACTCGGGATAATAGGTAGTAATAGACACCTTCTCTGAAGGCCATCTAAATTCACTGTTACTGATATTTATAGCGAAAGGCATATTATCTTCTGCTATATAATACATTGGGATACCATTGGAGTCTTGACTCAAATCACTACCCGTACCACGTAAACTCTCATCAGCTACGCTTGTCGGCTTATAGCCTGACAAATGTACTTCATGAGAACGTTTATTCACAAAAATGAAAGAATTGTAAGGCGGATAAGCATCCATGTCGCTTACTTTATCATATTTTTTAAATCCGATCACTACAGTCACAGGCTTTTTGAGAACAGGCTTTATATCAGAAAAAAGTATTAATACAGGCTTTTCTATTCCCGGCTCAAAGTTTTTTCCGATCACATTACCTTCTTGACTCACCTGCACCAAATCTATATGCTCCTTCCCTACGTAATCCAACTGAAAACCAAACCCATTTGTATAAGTAGCACCATCATTCATCGGAGTAAAAGTAGTAGTGGTGCGCACCAATGCGTTAGAAGATTTATCTTTCACAACTGTACTGGAATAATATATCACAACATCATTCATATCGTAATCATTCTTATCAGGCCAATTGTCCTCATAAGCCAAAGACCCTTTGACTACATACGAAATTTCACCCTTATTTACTTCATCCGGTATATTAGGAGTAGGTTCTACAGAAGAAGAAGCAGACGCCATAATAGCAAACTGTACATCATTAAAACGCATGTCCACATTATCTTCCATAGCCATAAAGAAACAATTGTCCAGTTCCGGATCACTTAACAAAACTGAACGTTGCTCTTTATTATCGTTATATGCAGGATTAGAATAACGAGGAAAAACACCCTTTTCTTTTCCAAATCCCATTCCCAATAAAATCCATCCAATATGAGTACCTTGGGGAAATTCATCTTCATACTTGCTTTGTTCCTTATTCCAATATTTTAGTTTTATTTGCTCACCGACTAAAGATTAGGAGCATTCCTACTGGAACGTGGAATCAGGATGGTCTTTTTTATGGTAGCTATGTCCACAGACTCTCCTTCTTTATAAGTATAATAAGCAACCATATCCTCCCACGCAGTAGACGAGAAATCAAAATAAGTCGCAACCAAACCTGTAGATTTAGTTATTACCATATCATTACTCCCTGAAGTACGTAGTTCCGGAAACCTTTCCAGCAAATTACGATTATCTACTACTATAGAACGGCTTAAATTACTGCATCTCTCTAAAAAAGCACCGGGTATATCCAACTTTTCAGGCAACAAATAATCAGGAACCCCATTTTCATTCCAATTACCCAATACATCATATCCGTCAGGATAACTCACTCCTCCCATTACCGCTCTAGAATGCCCGTTGGCAGACAGTTGTGCCTTATAATCAACATAATTAAAGGTTAGTCCGTCAGATAGAAATTCCAATTCAACAGGTGATACGACCAACACATTATCAGTTACCAGCCATACCTTTTTCAAATAAGCCGGCAAAGATACTTTTGAAAAAAATCTACCATTCATATCAGTCGAAGCGGCATAAATGGGATTTATATCTTTAAATTCCCAAGTATTTCCAACTAATTCCATAGGATATTCATCATACAGATAAAAAGCAGTCTGTACTTTCATGCCATAATCAATGATAAGTTGACTATTACGGACAGTAGTAAAATCAAAAAAATCGTCTTTATTGATTTTTTCCTCCTCTTCTTCCTCTCCCCCCCGTATATATATCATGCATATTACGCAAGCAAGACACAAAGAAAACTGATAAGCAGATGATCCAAAATTTTGTTTTCATAAAGCAGTGCGTGATTATTTTCGACAAATATAGCCATAAATAACTAAAAAACAACTAAATAGTCAGAAAAAAAACTGTCCCCCGACTCACGTCGGAGAACAGCCACAACACAAACACAAAATAAAACACGACAAAACTACTATGCAATTTTTTAGCCTGCTCTATGTTTTGAGTAACATAACTACCGCCAATCAGGTATTCACATATCCAAGAGGGGTTTCAGGTTATTTGCATCTATAAAACGCCACACTAGCGTCCTTTGTTCATCGGTCTTTCTAAAAATATCTTAATTCTTATTGAATTCCTCTTTCTCTTAGTTTCAGCTGCCAGTTCCAAGCCGAACGTAGAGTGTCCTCCAAATTGGCTTCTGCCTTCCATCCCAACTCCTTATTAGCAAAATCAGGATTAGCCCATACCTTCTCAATATCTCCGGCACGACGACCCACGATCTGATAATTAAGTTTCACACCGGTAGCTTTTTCAAACGTATTGATCAGTTCCAATACAGAAACGCCTTTACCCGTTCCAATATTAAAGACTTCCACCTTCTCCTTCTGCTTGTTATTCAAAATGCGATCCATTGCGATAACGTGAGCCTTCGCCAAATCCACTACATATATATAGTCACGGATGCAAGAACCGTCCGGTGTATCATAATCATCCCCGAACACACTCAGTTTTTCACGAATACCCATCGCTGTCTGAGTAACATAAGGTAGCAAATTTTGTGGAACCCCATTAGGTAATTCACCTATTAATGCAGTGGGATGTGCGCCAATAGGATTAAAGTAACGCAACATAATAGCATTGATAGGCGATCCCGAAGCAACTGTATCACGAATAATTTCTTCATTGATCTGTTTTGTATTACCGTACGGAGACTCAGCCTTCTTAATCGGAGCCTCTTCCGTTACAGGAAGAACATCGGGCTGGCCATACACCGTACATGATGATGAAAAAATAATACCTTCTACTCCATGTTTCGGCATTAACTCCAACAGGTTAATCAATGAAACCAAGTTATTGCGATAATACAACAACGGTTTTTGTACCGATTCACCCACAGCCTTGCTAGCCGCAAAATGAATAATACCTTTTATACCCGGATATTTAGTAAACAGCTTATCCATTCCCTCAAGATCCAAGCAATCCAACTTTTCAAATGCAGGACGGATTCCTGAAACCTTTTCTATATTATCTACCACATCGGCGCTTGAGTTGGACAAATTGTCCACAATCACTACGTCGTAACCGCTATTTTGCAGCTCTACTACCGTATGAGAACCGATGTAGCCGGTTCCTCCTGTTACTAAAATTCTTTCTTTCATAATACTTAATATTCTGTCGTTTTCTAATAGGTTCAAAACAACTTCGACGGATAGATCCCTTTTCGTATCATATCATTGATACGAAGCAGAACTTGTATCTTGTCATCATGCGATACCAACCCCATCCATCTGGCAGGTGTCTCAATCACTTTCACCCTGACCCCGTCAGCAATACGCTCATTCATAAAAGCCGGAATAGAATAATGGGCTTTCATATCCATTCCATTCTCATCTATGAACTTATCGAACGCCTTCTTCATCTCACCGAATACCTGCGGAGTAAATCCCCACATATTCATTGAAACCAAGCTGTTGTCATCCAAAGCCACCCATTTATGTAATTCATTAGGATACATCGGATTTCCACTTATCCGTTCTACTCCTACACGGTCTGTAACGGACAACAGATATCCCTTTTCATCCACTTCACAAATACCACGGGTAACCCCTCCGCTTTCCGCCAATACATTTCTCAGCCTGTAGCAAATATTGAAACTATGGTAGTCAGCTTCTCCCAACATCACCAGATTATTATATAACAATTCAAAACTTTCTCTTTGGTAAAAGTTCACGGCATTTATCACACCGAATGGAGAGTCAATCAACTCTTCTCCCATCAGAACAGCTCTTACCGAACCGTACAGTGCTTTGCGCTTCGGATTACGCTTTTCTTCAGGAATCGTTTCCACATCCTGATAAACATACTCCACTTCTACCACATGTTCGTATTTGCCTGATACCAGTTTCTTGAATTCTTGTTCAAAATGTCTGCTTATGACAAATACGATCTTATTAAATCCGACTCTTACGGCATCATATATGGAAAAATCTAATATTGTTTCGCCATTAGGACCTATTCCCTCCAGCTGTTTCAATCCACCATATTTATTCCCCATAGTGGCCGCGAGTACAATCAAGGTCATAGCCATTTAATCTCTCTATTAATTCTAATGCAAAAATAAGCATAAAAATTGAATTTACGGACAAGAACAATGGATTTCTTTCTAATAAAAAAGTCCGAAGCTGTGCTCCGGACTTCTGAATCGGTTTATTTTAACGATGAAGTGAATTTATTCTATTCCAAACAAAACACCCAAGCCTTTGTCTACACCTGAAAATCCCATGAATGCCATTGCCAGCAGACCGGCAGTAACCAATGCGATAGCCATTCCCTGCATTCCTTTAGGTATATTCACCAAACTTAATTGTTCACGGATACCTGCAAACAACACCATAGCCAAAGCAAAACCAAGAGCTGTAGAGAAGGCATAAACCACCCCCGTCAACAAATCAAAGTCTTTCTGGATTACCAAAATAGCCACACCCAGAATACAGCAGTTAGTAGTAATCAACGGAAGAAAGACTCCTAATGCCTGATAAAGGGCGGGAGATACCTTCTTCAAAATGATTTCCACCATCTGTACCAATGCTGCAATGACAAGGATAAATGCAATGGTCTGCAAATATTCCAACCCGAAAGCATCGAGCACGAATTTCTGGATAAGATAGGTAACAATGGTAGCGATGGTAAGCACGAATGCAACAGCCGCTCCCATACCCGTAGCTGTCTCAACTTTCTTGGATACACCGAGGAATGGACAAATACCCAAGAATTGTGACAACACAATGTTGTTCACAAATATAGCGGTGATAAATATCAATATATATTCCATTTTCTTACTTTTTACGGGTTATGCTTTCTTCAGTTTATTCACAATCGCAATGAGGTAACCCAATGCAATGAAGGCTCCCGGTGCGAGAACGAAAATCAACATTCCGTATTGCTCCGGCATAATAGCGATATCAAACAATTTACCTGTACCAAGGAACTCACGTACACCACCAAGGATGGTCAATGCAAGTGTAAATCCTAGTCCCATACCCAATCCGTCAAAAAATGAAGGAACAGGACCGTTCTTTGCAGCAAACGCTTCGGCGCGTCCCAGCAAGATACAGTTTACCACAATCAACGGAATAAACAATCCCAAAGTAGCATACAGCGCCGGCACATATGCCTGCATAATCATCTGCAACAAGGTTACAAATGATGCAATAACCACAATGAATGCAGGAATACGCACCATATCAGGAATCAGATTCTTGATAGATGAAATTACCACATTCGAACAAATCAACACAAACATGGTTGCCAGTCCCATACCCATACCATTGATGGCAGAAGAAGTGGTTCCCAATGTAGGACACATACCCAAAAGGAGTACAAACGTAGGATTCTCTTTGACAATCCCGTTCATTAATACTTTAAAATTATTCATAGTCTGCTCCTTCCTTATTTTTTGTTTTTACAATCTTGCTTTGGGCATTCTGCTTTTTTACAGTCCGCCTTGTCGCAGTTAGCAGGATCACATTTACCACCACAAGCAGCTTTGCAGGCAGCAGAGTCACAGGCTTGTCCGCAACAATCCTGAGTTCCCTCACATTGTGCCTTAGCTGCTTTGGGGGCATCGGCAGCAGTTTCAGACACCTGCTGTGTCGCACCGCTGGAACCATCCACATTTTGGCCACTATATGCCGCATAAGCATTATTCACAGCTTTCAGAAAAGCACGTGTCGTGATAGTAGAAGCAGTGATTGCATCTATCTGACCGCCATCTTTATTTACAACCAATGCTTTCTGTCCCGGATTCATACCAGTAATATCGCCTTTGCCGCCTTTCTTAAACCAATCGGCTGCCTTTGATCCCAGTCCCGGAGTTTCTGCATGACTCAACAAAGAATAGTCTATAATATTACCCTCTTTATCGAAACCTACCAATACATTCAACGCACCACCAAAACCATTTGCAGAAGACTCTACGGCTGCACCAATAAATTCTCCTCCTTTGGTTGCTTTATATATCTTATAAGTAACGCCTTCCAATTCTATGGTTTCAGGAGCTTCGGCAGGATTATTGTCAAATCCCGGAACTACGATAGCAATGGCATCACTCAAAGCCTTGGCATTAGCCTGTGCAATGGGTTCCTTTGTCAACTCATTCACATAACCCAGCAATGCTCCGGCTACCACGGTTACGCCTGTCAGCACGATAACCATGTTTTTCAAAGATGATTCTAGTTTTTTCATTTCTTCACGACCTCCCCGAATCTTTTAGGTTTACAATAAGTATTGATTAACGGAGTGAATGCGTTCATAATGAATATAGCGAAAGACATACCTTCGGGATATGCACCGAACAAACGGATAACCACGGTCAGGAAACCGATAGCCACACCGTAAATAATCATACCTTTATGAGTCATAGGCGAAGTAACATAGTCGGTTGCCATGAAAATAGCTCCCAACATCAAACCACCTGTAAACAAGTGAGCCAACGGAGATGCGTAAGCAACCGGATCAACCAAATGCATCAGCCCGGCAAATACAAATACTGTCACCAGAATAGATACAGGAATATGCCAGGAAATAATCTTTTTCCATAGCATATATCCCAGACCAAGCAATAAAGCCAATGCACTCACCTCACCTAGTGAACCCGGGTTATTACCCAGAAATAGACTTAATGTATCGGGCAACTGACCTAAAGCATTTGCATCACCCTTTACAGCCATTTTCATCAATGCCAGCGGAGTAGCACCGGTTTCAGCATCGGTATAACTTCCCCATTGTTGAACCAACGGCCATGAAGTCATCTGCACAGGAAAAGAAATCAGCAGGAAGATACGACCTACCAGCGCGGGATTGAAAGGATTACAACCCAATCCGCCGAAAGTCATCTTGCCCACACCGATTGCCACCAACGCACCGATGATAATAATCCAAAGCGGCAAGTTGGAAGGCAGATTGAATGCCAGCAACACACCGGTTATAATAGCCGAACCATCACAGATGGTAGAGCGTTCTCTCTTCAAAATAAACTTGGTAATCGCCCATTCGAAGAATACACAGGCGGCAACCGAGGTCAAGGTCACCACCACGGCGCCCAGTCCGAACATATAAAATGACACCAGCAACGCAGGTATCAACGCAATGAGTACACCATACATATTCTTCTGTATGCTGTCACCGCTATGAACGTGAGGCGATAATGATACTATTAATTTATTAGCCATACTATTTTGTCGAATTATTTTTTAGCATTACGTGCACGGATGATACCGCCTACTGTGCCCTTACCCAAACGGATATAGTCCAGCAAATAACGATGAGACGGACATGTAAACTGACACGAACCGCACTCGATGCACGACATTACATCTTCTTTTTCTACTCTCTCCCAGTCCTTATGAGCTGAAAGTGTCGCCAACAAGAAAGGCTCCAATCCCATAGGACACACACTGACGCACTTGGCACAGCGGATACAGGGCTGAGCTTCCGCACGGGCAGCTTCCTTATCATTCATAATCAGCACACCCGAACTACCTTTACAAATGGGAACTTCCGTATTAACCAGTGCTTTACCCATCATCGGACCGCCACCAATCACTTTTCCCGTATCTTCGGGCAAACCGCCAGCCGCATCAATCAGCTGGCTCATCGGGGTACCCATACGGGTGAGGAAGTTGGAGGGGTTCTTGACAGACTTACCCGTAACAGTCACGATACGTTCAAACAAAGGTTTGTTTTTCTGAACGGCTTCATAAACGGCAAATGCAGTACCTACATTCTGAACTACCGCACCCACATTGATAGGAATAGCGGGAGGAGCAGGAACCTGGCGACCGATCACAGCATCTATCAACTGTTTCTCACCACCTTGCGGATATTTCACCTGCAAAGGAACTACCTCTATACCGGGATACTGAGCAGCCTTTTCAGTCATCAACTTAATAGCATCCGGTTTATTATTTTCAATACCGATATATCCCTTGGTCACTTTTGCAGCTTTCATCAGGATGCTTACACCCACCAGTACTTCGTCTGCCTTCTCCAACATCAAACGATGATCGGCAGTGAGGTAAGGCTCACACTCTACAGCATTGATAATTACACATTCCGCCTTGCAGCCCGGAGGAGGAGAAAGTTTCACATGAGTAGGGAAACAAGCACCGCCCATACCTACTACACCTGCATTTTTCACTTTAGCAACGATTTCTTCGGGTGTGAGAGCACACTCTTTCACCAATGTCGAACTGCGGTCTATTGATTCTTCCCATTCGTCACCATCCACATCGATAAAGATAGCCGGCTTGCGGTAACCGCTAGCATCGATTACGGCGTCTACCTTGTTCACTTTACCGGATACAGACGAGAAGATGGCTGCTGAAACAAAGCCACCCGCCTCAGCAATCTTCGTACCTACCTTCACCACATCGCCTTTTTTCACGATGGCAGTAGCAGGAGCACCGATATGCTGTGACAAAGGAAATACCGCTTGCTTAGGAAGTGCAAGTGTTTCAATGGCTTTGCCTGCTGACAATTTATTTTCTGCTGGATGTACTCCACCAATTCTAAATGTCTTCACTGTTATATCTTTTTAATTTTTACTTACTTTGAATTTTGATTATGCTTCCGTTTTCGGAGCCTCAGCTTTCACCGCTTCCGCTTTCGGAGTTTCCACCTTTGAAGCCTCTACTTTTACAGCAGGTTTTGCAGCAGCCTCACCAGCCGGCACTTCTACTTTCGGTTTACGTGGCGGGAAATTGATAGCTTGGATAGCCCCTTTCGGACATTCCGATTCGCATTTACGGCAAGACTTACACTTAGCCGGATCAATGTATGCCAAATTATTTTCCAACGTAATGGCTTCGAACGGACACACTTTCACACACTTTCCACAACCAATACAACTAGCCTTGCAAGCTTTGTTGGCAACAGCTCCCTTATCCTTGTTCACACACATCACCACTACGCGGCGGTTGTTCTTTCCTTTCGGACGAATTTCAATGATCTTACGCGGACAAGCTTTGCTGCAAGCCCCACAAGCTGTACATTTTTCTTCGTCCACTTCCGGAAGACCGGTTTCAGGATTCATGTGAATAGCATCAAACTGACACGCTTCCACACAATCACCACAACCCAGACAACCGAATGTACAACCCGTCTCACCACCTGAAGTGGCATGAGCGATGGCACACGATTTAGCTCCGTCGTACAGAGCAGTACGAGGGCGATTTTCACAACTACCGTTACATCTTACCACCGCAACTTTCGGTTCAGCAGCAACGGCTTCCAATCCCAAAATGGCAGCTACTTTCTCCATTACCGGAGCACCACCAACCGGACATAACTTACCCTCCAGTGAACCGGCATCGGCAGCCTTCACGCAGGCACCGGCAAAACCAGAGCAACCGGGATAACCACATCCACCGCAATTCGCCTGAGGAAGCACTTCGCTCACCTTGGCAATCCGCGGATCTTCATACACAGCAAACTTCTTAGAAGCGGCATACAAGATTACCGCGGCAATCAAGCCAATCGCTCCCAACGAAATTACTGCAACCAGAATTAAATCCATAAATTTTAGTTAGTTATTTATTAATTATTTTTTATTGGTTCAAGCGTAAATGAAAACTTCTTGCTCAACTTATTCCTGCATACATATATAATAAGGTAATACGGGAGCAAGGCTGACAAAGCAACAAGCGCCGACCTTAACTCATTCCCCCCCGTAAGACGCATGGAAATAAATAAAGTAATCAGCAATACCAAGAAAGGGATACCAAAAGCCAGCAATACGGCTTGCATCCCCATGGAAGTAGTACCATAAATCATCACCTCCTCACCTATGCGGTAAGAAGATGCCTTCATGTCAAAAACATCAATCAGTTTCTCTTTACTTTCAGATGCATTGCAATGCCCTTTCACACTACAAGCCGAACAGGCAGAAGTTTGTACGATTCTCACCCGCACGTGAGAACCTTCAATGTTTTCCACAATACCACGATGTTTGATTATATCGGTCATTTTTGCAAACTCTACATTACAAAACTGCGACAAATGTACGACTTTAATTGGATTCTAAGAAGTATAAAATGATATTTTCACTATAAAAATCGATTTTTTGTGTGGAGAAATTAAAATTAGAAGCAAGAAAAGGAAGAAATATTTAATTTTCCTCCTTTCTACTTGTAAGGTATATAATTTATTTCATTATCACATAGCCTGCATCCAACAGTTTTTGACGAATGGATGCTATATGTTCCTCGTTTCTGGTTTCCATAACGACACGAAGGGCACATCCGGTGACATCTGCACTCTCACTATTTCGCTCATGATGTACAGAAATTACATTTCCTCCCTGCTCTGCGACAATTTTGCTGACTCCCAACAGCTGCCCCGGCTTGTCTATCAAGTCCAAAGTTACTGCATAGGTACGTCCCGACTTCGCCATACCGCGACTGATGACACGGCTCAATATCGTCACATCAATATTGCCTCCGGACACCAGGCAGACAGTTTTCTTACCCTTTACCGGTACTTTATTGAACATGGCTGCGGCAACAGACACAGCTCCCGCCCCCTCTGCAACAATCCGCTGGCGTTCTATCAATGCCAGAATAGCTGCGGCAATCTCGTCCTCAGTCACAGTTACAACTCCGTCCACATACTGATTTACCAAGTCAAAAGTATTTGTTCCCGGCTCTTTCACCGCGATTCCATCGGCAAAAGTGGAAACAGAGTGAAGACGCTCAATACGCGAATGAAGAATAGAATTTGCCATACTGGCCGCACCCAACGCCTGTACGCCATATACCTTGACAGATGGTTTCAAAGCCTTCAACGCATAAGCCACTCCCGAAATCAGTCCTCCCCCACCAATGGGAACAATGACTACCTCCACATCCGGCATTTCCTCCAATAATTCCAAACCGATAGTACCTTGTCCGGCTATCACGTTCTCGTCATCAAAGGGATGAACAAAAGTATATCCCTTTTCATCACGCAATTGCAGGGCTTTCTGATAAGCATCATCATAGACTCCCGGAACCAAACAAACTTCCGCCCCATAATGCTTCGTAGCCTCAACTTTAGATATAGGCGCTCCTTCCGGAAGACAAATCAACGACTTGATACCGCACTTAGTGGCAGCCAATGCCACTCCTTGCGCATGATTACCGGCAGAACAGGCTATCACGCCTCTCGCCTTTTCTTCATCGGACAATTGGGAAATCTTGTAATAAGCACCACGCACTTTAAACGATCCTGTGAGTTGCAGGTTTTCGGGCTTCAGATAAACTGTACTCTCAGGATTTATCTGAGGAGCATAAATCAAATCAGTGCGACGGACAACCTCTTTCAGGACATGAGCCGCTTTGTATATTGCATCTAATTGTAGCATAGGTATAACACTCTTGTTTTTAAATTGGGTGCAAAGCTACAAATAAAATTGATTCCTTACACTCACATACAACGTAAAATTGTATTCTTTTCTCTTTGTTCTCCTTTTCACTTGTCGACAGAGTTCACACTCAAGGAAGTATGTAAAAGCCCCGGCAGCACTATCGTTTTCATTTTGACACTCCTTATCTGCTGTCTTATCTGGATTTCGACGTAATCTGTTTATTACTCTCGGCCACCTCCACCAGATAAACACTGGCACAAATAAGAACAATCGCCGCCAACTGTGTCCATGAGAAGCGATCCTGCCCCAAAACAAAAGAAGTCACCGTAGCAACAATCAATATTAAATACCCGTAAATGGCTACTAATGTCGTTTTCAGATATTTCAGCCCGAGAGGAAGTAATAAATAACTAATGGTGGTAGGAAATACCAAAACAAAAAGCAAGACCAACATAGGCGTAGAGAAAAGTGACATTTTCAGTATAGGAGCATCAAAACCATAAATCGTATTGACAACAACAGCCATAACAGCCGCCCCTAAAAAAGTATATTTTAACATCGTCATATCTCCCACTCCTTTTAACAGACGGTTACTGAAAACAAGATAGACGGCATAAACCAATGAACTGGCCAAACACATCAAATTACCTAACGGAGCATTGGAGGCAAGATCGTCACTAGGTTGTGTGAATATGCATAGAACAGCTCCTCCCAATCCCATTCCAATGCCAAGCACTTTCATCCAGGTTACTTTTTCCTTATAAAACAATACAGAGATAATGAATACCCATATAGGCTCCAAACTGACAAAAATAGAACTGGAAACCGGAGTAGTCTTACTGATACCCAACAAATAAAAAAACATATATCCATAAATACCTAAAGCCCCTAAAATAAAGAGCTGCCATTTCTGACGGATAGTGGAGTTTTCGGGCTTGCAAAATATATCAATAAGCCAAAAAGCGGCGGCCCCAAATACCAATCGGAAAGTAACCCCTGTCACAGGAGCTATCCACAAAGGTAAAAGATACTTCAGTGCGTTCATATTAAGGCCTCCCAACGCTTTGGAGACAACCATGCTAAGGTTTGCTTCAACTTGTCTATTCATACTTCATGCTGTTATTACGTGGGTATTTTTCTTATAAACTCAGTTTTTCCTGCTTCATCACAATAAACATCCCCATCAAGGCTACCATCAGATTAAGCCAGAAGGCAAAGGTTTGCGAATGAGAATGGAACAGATTCTGAAAAGCATCCACAATAAACGGACAAAGCAGTATGGCCACATAATTCATCGCCATGACAAAAGCAAGTGCCAACGTCACTTTGTGAGGAACCGCCACATCAGAAGTCTTATCATAAATCAACGGTTGGATAATACCGTATGAAAGCCCGTTCAGAATACATCCCAAAGCAATCAGTATTTCGGAACGACTAAGCAGAATAATCCCCATTCCGCAGGCTATCATCAACAAACAAACCATATAGATACGACGACCCAAGACCTGCACTATCTTATTCAAGACAAAACCCGGTGCCATAATAGCGAGAAAAAACAAAGATATCAAGATGCCTGCCCTACCACTGGACAGTCCATATTCTTCCATCAGGAAAGGCAGATTGAAACTAATAATAATCACCAGATAAGTAGCCAATCCGTAAAAAGCCATCAGCTTGACCAAAGCCTTGACATTAATTCCCCGCTTACCCATTTCCCTGACAGTATCGGCTGGAATATCATCAGAGGAATGATAATTGGAGAGATCTTTTTTCAGATAACGAGTAAGGAAAACGGATACAAAAGGAAACAGATAGACCAAAAACGGCAAATGCCAGTTCACTTCTGCCAGATATCCTGTCAGTGTAGTGGCAAGCACCAGCGTGATATTGGTGATGGCAGAACTGTAACCAAATTGCTTTGTACGGTAACTTCCCACAAAATAACGGGATATCAATCCGGTAGAAAGCGGAACAATCAATCCCGACCCCATCCCCAACATGGCGCTGACGGCTATCAACTGCCACATTTTATCAGAAAGCAGATAAAGAATACCACTCGCCCCGAAAAGAGCCAGCCCTATCTGCAACAACAAAAGGTTGTTCACTTTCTCTGTCAATTTACCTGATAACAAGATAAAGGGTATGATAAGAAGTGATGGCAACGAAGACAACATCTGGATCTCCAGATCTGTAGCAGAGGGAAATATTTTATTCAAATCTCCCAAAATGGGCGACACCGCCAGTCCCGGCAATGCATTGAGTGCCGAGATGGAAAATATACCTACTAACGTAATGAGGGGAATGGTCCCCTGCCCTGTTTGTACTTTCATAATGAAATCGGTTTAGATTGTGATAGAAACAAAGTGTAAAAGAATTGGTTCAAAGCCGGTTTATAATTGGTCAATGCAATCATGTGCCCATATGCTACTATGCCAATTGGCTGCGCTATGTTCCGCATGACACATTATCCCCCATAAATTAAAAAACATAAAATCAAGAAACTTTTCTCCAAACCTCCTGTTGAGGGAGAAAAACGCGGGAAACTCCCATGTTTTCCATTGTATTACTAATCTAAACTTTAAGTAAAATGAAAGAATGTAATTGTGATTTGAGAGACGGTGACGCAAAGACAGCCGTGTTTGGTTCAAACGAAATGCTACAGCCTGCCCCGGTAGATACCATCCCTATGGAACCTACCACCCCACAGATTGCTTATCAAATGGTAAAAGACGAAACATTCGCCCAAACCCAGCCACGCCTTAACCTGGCCACTTTCGTTACCACCTACATGGACGACTATGCCACCAAACTGATGAACGAAGCCATCAGCATCAACTACATTGATGAAACAGAATATCCTCGTATCGCAGTGATGAATGCCAAATGTATCAATATCATGGCTAATTTGTGGAATTCGCCCGAACAGGCAAAATGGAAAACCGGAGCACTGGCTATCGGCTCCAGCGAGGCTTGTATGCTGGGAGGAGTAGCCGCCTGGTTACGCTGGAAAGACAGACGTAAAGCTCAGGGGAAACCGACTGACAAGCCTAACTTTGTCATTTCAAGCGGTTTTCAGGTTGTTTGGGAAAAGTTCGCCCAACTTTGGCAAATTGAAATGCGCCAAGTACCTCTCACCTTGGACAAAACCACTCTGGACCCCGAAGAAGCACTGAAGATGTGTGACGAGAACACCATCTGCATCGTCCCATCCAAGGTGTGACATGGACAGGTTTGAACGATGACGTGGAAGCGTTGGACAAAGCACTGGATGCCTACAACGCCAAAACCGGCTATGATATTCCTATCCATGTAGATGCTGCAACCGGCGGTTTCATCCTGCCGTTCCTCAATCCCGACACAAAATGGGACTTCCGCTTGAAATGGGTTCTCTCCATCAGCACTTCCGGCCACAAGTTCGGACTGGTTTATCCGGGACTGGGATGGGTAGTATGGAAAGACAAGAAATACCTTCCGGATGCCATGTCGTTCAGTGTCAATTATCTGGGTGCGAACATCACACAGGTTGGTTTGAACTTCAGCCGTCCCGCCGCACAGATTCTGGGACAGTACTACCAATTTATCCGTCTGGGATTCCAAGGATACAAAGCCATCCAATACAATTCCATGGAAATCACCAAGTACATCCACAGCGAAATAGCCAAGATGGCTCCGTTCGTAAATTACAGCGATGACGTAGTAAATCCTTTGTTCATCTGGTACATGAAACCCGAATATGCAAAGAATGCCAAATGGACTCTGTACGATTTGCAGGCTAAATTGCAGCAAAGCGGCTGGATGGTTCCTGCCTACACCTTGCCGGAAAATATCCAGAATTACGTAGTTATGCGTGTTGTGGTACGTCAGGGATTCAGCCGTGACATGGCGGATATGTTGTTGAACGACATCAAGAATGCCATCTGCGAGTTCGAGAAACTGGAATATCCCACTCCTACCCGCATCGCCCAAGACAAGAATATCGCTGTAAAAGGTACTGTGTTCACTCACAATGCCCATAGCAACGCCGCTAAAAAATAAGCATAGATAACAATAATGCAACCATCCGCCGTTAAGGTAGATGGTTACTTCAATCAAATTAATTTATGGAAAGAACTATAACTATCCAGCAAATAAAGGATGTTGCCCAGGAGGCTTACAATCTGTACAAGGACAATACAGACGGTAAGAACGCCGACTATATCCCTTATCTGGCAAATATTGATCCCAAACTGTTCGGGATCAGTATCTGTCTGATGAACGGAGAAATCATCCAACTGGGTGACTCTCAGTACCGTTTCGGTATCGAGTCCGTTTCCAAGGTGCTGACCGCCATCCTGGTACTCCGCCAATACGGTGCTCCCAAGGTGCTCGAAATGATTGGCGCCGATGCTACCGGACTGCCGTTCAACTCCATCATGGCCATCTTGTTGGAAAACGACCATCCGTCCACCCCATTGGTAAACGCCGGCGCCATCTCGGCCAACAGTATGGTGCAACCCGTAGGAAACAGCGATGCCAAGTGGAAAGCCATCGTAGACAATATGACCGAACTATGCGGAAGTACCGCAACTGATCGACGAACTGTACCGGTCAGAGTCGGCGACAAATTTCAACAACCGTTCCATCGCCTGGCTATTGAAAAATTATAACCGTATCTACGATGACCCCGATATGTCGCTCGACCTCTACACCCGCCAGTGTTCCATGGGCATCACTGCAGAACAGTTGTCCATCTGTGGAGCCACCATCGCCAACGAAGGATTGAACCCGAACACCAACAAGCAAGTGTTCGACAAAGCCCTCTCCCCGAAAATCACCTCCATGATAGCTACCGTAGGTTTCTATCAGCACACAGGCGACTGGCTTTACACTTCGGGAATTCCTGCCAAGACAGGCGTAGGAGGCGGTGTCATGGGCGTAATGCCGGGTGTCATGGGCATTGCAGCCTTCGCGCCTCCTCTGGATGACGCCGGCAACTCCGTGAAAGCACAGCTTGCCATCAAGCATATTATGAACAAACTGGGCATGAACGTATTCAATGGCCATCGCATCCACGTGCAATAATCCATTTCGTTCCCATAGGAAAACCGGTATTTCTCTCACTCCGAGAGGAGTACCGGCTTTTTAATTAAAAATTTTTCCCGCTAAAATTTCTCACACTCTTACATTATGCCTATCTTTGCACTGACAAATTCATCATATTATGAAGAACAAAGTCATCCGTAAAGAACCGGACCAATGACGGACTCACGCAGAGAAACCATTGGAGTTCCCTTGGCGGAATATTTGAAAGAGAAATGCTGGAACAGCCCAAAGCGCCCGATGACGTTGATTATGGAATTGAATTAACTATTAAATAACTTTATGAGTAACAAATCAAAAATCGAGATTTGCGCCAACTCCGTGGAAAGTGCTGTGAAGGCACAACAAGCCGGTGCTTATCGTGTAGAACTATGTGCAGGTATTCCGGAAGGCGGAACAACCCCGTCTTTTGGTGAAATCCGTATGGCACGCCAATTATTGAACCAAACAAAACTGCATGTCATTATCCGTCCCCGTGGCGGAGATTTCCTATATTCTCCTATTGAACAAGAAATCATGCTGCATGATATTAAAGTGGCACGCCAGCTGGGTGCGGACGGTGTGGTATTCGGCTGTCTTACCGCAGAAGGCTATGTCGATGTGCCTCTGATGCAGAAACTGATGAATGCGGTAGGCGAGATGAGTGTCACCTTCCACCGTGCTTTTGATATGTGCAGCAATCCCAAAGAGGCCTTGGAACAGATTATCGGACTGGGTATAGACCGGGTTCTTACTTCCGGACAGGAAGCTACCGCCGAAAAGGGAATCCCTCTTCTGAAAGAATTGGTGGAACAGGCCGACGGACGGATCATCATCATGCCGGGATGCGGTGTGAATGCCGGTAATATCCGTAAGATTGCCGAAGAAACCGGAACTTCGGAATTTCATTTCTCCGGACGTAGCAGCGTAGACAGCGGCATGATTTATCGTAACTCAAAAGTATCCATGGGAGGTACTGTAAAGATAGAAGAGTATCTGAAAGACGTTACCGATCCTGACAAAGTAAAAGCCGCCTTGTCCGAACTGGCAATGAAAGACGAAAACGACAAAGCACTGGAAAAGAAAAACAAAAGCCTCAACCCCAAGAAATCAAAGAAAGAGGATGACTGGGACGATGAGGACGATGACTTGGATGATGACAAGTACAACAGGTAAGCATAAACGCTATCAATATATTTAACGCGGATATTCAGTTTGCAAACTTGAATATCCGCGTTACTTTTTGTTTATACTGAATCCTACAGCTTATGTATCACCTTCATCAGCTGCTCACCCAGTCCGATGGTATATCCTTGTGACACGAATACCACCCGGTTAAAGGTATCCCCAATGATAAACATAGGCAGGATAGTCTTGTTAGACAACTTCATGCCTTCTGCAATCTGCTTCTGGATGGAACCGTCCACATCAATACCGTAAGTAATGGTAGCCGGTAATCCGGGGAATTCCTGCGGGCGGAACTTCTTGTACTGCTCCTCGTTGGGGAACAACAGCACGATTCCTCTGCCCCATTCATCAAACTCCTTACCCAATGCCGCAATATCACGCAAGGCATGGTTCGTAGGTTCTTGTCCGGCACCCAGTACGGCTACAATGTAGTAACCACGTCCTGTAGTGGCAAGAATAGACTTCAGTTCATCGCTATCTATCGGTTTATAAGTAGATTCCGAGTTGAAATTACCGATTACCTGAATATCATCCTTACTTTCACGCATCACCAAGTCCACCGTAGTCGTTTCCCCCGGCTTGATGGTAAAGAAAGTCAGCTGGGACAATACGCCGCCGTTGGCCAGACGAGTACCGGTCACCATCACATAATTGCCGGCATCCAGTGCCGTTCCGTTCTTCAACAGATTAGCCCAAGTAGCGCCGCCACCCATATCAATATCGCCTTCATCATAATTCAGCAATTTCAAGGTTCCGGCAGGAGTCAGTCTGGAAATAGAGAAATGAGAATAATACTTCGGGTCGGCCAAAGACTTGATCGGCGTATATCTGGCAATAAACTTGCCGGTAGGCGCACTGGCCTGTTCCATCGCCTCAAAGTTCACATCAACAGCACCTTCATCACCCATCAACTGCACTTTTCCGGTCACTTCGTCTATACGTGCAGGAATACCCATGCTGCGTGCCATGGAAACAAAGAAGATATCACGGCTGTGCGCATCGGCTGTACGGGCCTTCCACACCCCTCCGGAGTAATCGGAGAACCGCCCAGGTTGCAATCCTTGTCCACACGGATATTTTCGGCAACCCATGCAACCAGCTTCATCGGATCGGCAAGGTAAGCCTCACGCTCCTGTTCGGGCACTGCTTTCTCAAAGAATCCTTTGTACGGAGTAATCATTTCGTTGCTCACACGCGGATTACGCACAAATCTGCGGAAATAATCGGCATTGGCGCACAGATGTGAATTCATCATATGGTCTATCAACACTTCGGAACTTACATCGCGAAGGTCTTTGGCGGAAATCTGCTGAAGCAGGTCAATGCCGCCCTTCTTTGACTTGTCCGAACGGAGACGGGCCATAAAGTCACGGATGGTTTCGTGGTTACCACGTGATGCCACCAGCAATTTGGCAACAACATCCTCATCCAACTGATACTCTTTAGCGAAATGACGGGCCGATTCATCCGTCATGAACGTAGCCACGTAGGCATTGCGGATAGAGTCCTCCAAGGCCATGCGGCGATTGTTCTCCGCACGTTGTTCGGGAGTCACTTCGGGCATATTGGCGCCTTCCACCGGAGGAATGATATCCATATCCAGTGTATAAGCCTCGCCGGCCGTCTTGTCCAGTTTCACGGTCAAGGCATTGTCTTTTCCGAAAGACAGTTTGGAGTAACCGAATTTTCCATCTTTGGAAGCCCATACCAGCATATCCCCTTTTCCGGCTGTCAGAAACGTCTTGCCGTCCGCATCCGTCTGTTTGGAAGCTACGGTATAAAATTCGGCATAGTTATACACCTTGAATTCCACTTTGGCATCAGCCACCGGTTTGCCATCCGCATCCACGATGGTCACATCGGCTTTTGCCGTAGGGGCATAATTGTCAATCACATTGATTTCCGTATATCGGGGAGTGCGGTACATCACTTCTTCCGGTCCGTTATAACGTCCGAACACCTTGGTGTGCATCAGCATACCCCGTGAAGCGGGAGCGTTGAACCAACCCAGATTCAGTACCGGTTCGGGTTCGCAAGCACCTAGGAAGTACCATTTGCCATCCACCCAGGCTTCCACCCAGGCATGATTGTCATCGGTATGTGCCCAACGCGGCGTATATACCTGGCGGGCAGGGATGCCTACCGAACGCAAGGCGGCTACCGTGAACGTAGATTCCTCGCCGCAACGTCCGTAGGCTGTCTTTACGGAAGCCAGCGGACTACTGGTACGGGCATCAGAGGGAGTATAAATCACCTTCTCATGACACCAGTGGTTCACTTCCAGCACGGCATCATATAAAGAAAGGTTTTTCACTCTGTCCTTCAGTTCCTCGTAGAATACCTTACGGCTGTCGTCCAGATTCTCGTTGTTTACGCGGATGGGCAATACAAAGTGGCGGAACTCGCGTTCGGGAACCACTTTTCCCCACGGCATCTCCTCACGCGCCTTGAAAGCGTAATCCACGTTTTCCAGATAGAATTCACCGGGATGATCCGCTATATCCGCCAAAGGCATATAGGCGTAAAGGAAAGTCATCGCCTCCTTCTGCTCATCGCTCATGGGTTGTTCGAATACCTGGAAGAGGTCACCTTGGGCCAGCGTATCACGCCGTGCCTCAAAATCCTGCTGAACAGCGGCACGTTCAGCCTCATCACTGATCAAATGTTTGTTGTTTGTACACGAGGCACACAGCATCAAGCCTATCCCCGCCGCACACAGAGCCAATAATTTCATCTTGTTGTTTATTTAGGTTAGCAATTTGTTATTGGCTACGAAGATAAGACTTTTTTCTTATTTTTGACGAAGTTCAAGCTATTATTTAGTATCCGCCGGCTCCGATTGTTGCGATTGATAATATTCCTCCTTCCGCTTGTTGGCCTGCTGCACCAGACTGGTGACGTATACCGTGAAGATGGGGAACATCATCATTCCCAGGGCGGCCAGCACCACCGACAGTATTTTCCCCGTAGGAGTGACGGCATAAATATTGCTCCCTACGGTAGTGACATCCATAAACGCCCACCACAGCGCACTCCAGTAGTCCGTCACCATAGGGTTCACCTTATGTTCCAGCACAAAGAAGATAAGGCTGGCAAAATACACGGTGGCCATCAGCATGGTGATGTACGAGGTAAACAGCCCGGACGCCTTGCTGCCCGACAGCCAGCCCACCACGATGGCCAGCGCATACCCTCCCCTCAGCAAAGGGATAAAGCGCAGGAAATAACTGATTTCGGGAGAGAAAGTGATGTGATAGAAATCAATGATATTTAAATAAGGTATAGATACCAGCAGGAAAATAAAATGGCTGGTGAAGTATCTTCCTTTTTCTTTCGAGAGGAAAAACTCCAGCAGGAAATCGAACAGGAAAAACATACATATCCAGAACTGAATCTTCAGATAAGAACCTTGATTCAGGAAAGGGATGTTATGAAAAGTATCTATCGAGATACTGATAACCAGAAAAAGGGACATCAACAGGATGAGTATATGCAAGATCCCGTAAATCCCCCTGCGGGAATAGATGAATGAGGAGAAAGCTGTTTTCATAAACGATACTGATTATATTGTTTTTTCTAGAAACACCCTTCCGGGTACGATTGTTTCATTCCGGATACCTTCCGGGTTAATAAACCTAAACGGATAAACATCATTTCCAGGGAGTTGTTATAAACTCCGTAAACAAAAAACATACATTTTTTAAAACCTAAACTTTATGGCAAACATTAGTAAATCAGTCAAGCTAGGGGTATTTACCCTCGCTATTATGAACGTGACTGCGGTAGTATCCCTGCGCGGGCTGCCTGCTGAAGCCGAATACGGACTGAGTTCGGCATTTTATTATTTATTCGCGGCCATCGTCTTCCTGATACCTACCTCGTTGGTAGCGGCGGAACTGGCGGCCATGTTCCAGGACAAGCAAGGCGGTGTGTTCCGATGGGTGGGTGAAGCCTACGGAAAGAAATTCGGCTTCCTCGCCATCTTCCTGCAATGGGTGGAAAGCACCATCTGGTATCCCACCGTCCTGACTTTCGGAGCCGTGGCACTGGCATTTATCGGCATGAGTGACACCCATGATATGGCCTTGGCATCCAACCGCTATTACTCACTGGCGGTGGTCTTGATTATCTACTGGCTGGCCACCTTCATTTCGCTGAAAGGCATGGGCTGGGTAGGCAAAGTGGCCAAAGTAGGCGGTATGGTAGGTACGATCATTCCTGCCGGCCTGCTGATGGTGCTGGCGGTGATTTACCTTGCTTCCGGCGGACAGAGCCAGATGAACTTTGACGGCAACTTCTTCCCCGACTTCAGCAACTTCGACAACCTGGTACTGGCTTCCAGCATCTTCCTGTTCTATGCCGGTATGGAAATGGGCGGTATCCATGTAAAAGACATGGAAAATCCTGCCAAGAACTATCCGAAAGCCGTATTCATCGGTGCGGCTATCACCGTGATCATCTTCGTGCTCGGCACCTTCGCACTGGGGATCATCATTCCCGAAAAGGACATCAACCTGACACAGAGTCTGCTGGTAGGCTTTGATAATTACTTCAAGTATGTCCATGCTTCGTGGTTGTCGCCTATCATCGCCGTGGCTTTGGCATTCGGTGTGCTGGCAGGCGTGTTGACCTGGGTGGCAGGTCCGTCCAAAGGTATCTTCGCAGTGGGCAAAGCAGGTTATCTGCCTCCCTTCTTCCAGAAGACCAACGCCAACGGCGTACAGAAAAACATTCTGCTGATCCAAGGCCTTGCCGTAACCTTGCTCAGCCTGCTGTTCGTTGTGATGCCTTCCGTACAGAGTTTCTACCAAATCCTGTCACAGCTCACCGTATTGCTTTACCTCATCATGTATCTGCTGATGTTCAGCGGCGCCATCTATCTGCGTTACAATATGAAAAAGGCCCCGCGCCCGTTCCGCATCGGCAGCAAAGGCAACGGACTGATGTGGCTCATCGGCGGTCTGGGTTTCTGTGGTTCACTACTGGCATTCGTGCTCAGCTTCATTCCGCCCAGCCAGATTGCGGTAGGCAGCAACACCGTATGGTTTGCCGTTTTGATTATCGGCTGCATCGTGGTAGTCGCAGCTCCGTTCATAATCTATGCATCGCGCAAACCGTCATGGGTAGACAAGGATACACAGTTCGAACCGTTCCACTGGGAAGAACAGGCCACAACGGCACAGACAGCGGCTCCGGTTTCCGGCGCGGCTAAAAGTTCCGCTTCAAGCGCCTCTACAAACGCCGCCGGACCGGCCTCTCAAAGTACCCCGTCTCCGGAGCAACACAAATAACCCCCGCTGACGGGTTGGCCCATTCCTTTTTATCACAGGCAATTCCGGTTCCTTGAAAAGCAAGAAGCATGTTTTTCAAGAAGCCGGAATTGCTGTTTTCCACCAACCGGGATGGTTATTTCCCTCTCTCTTCCAATAATTTCCTGTAAATCATAGCCGGAATTAAAGAAACATTCCTATCTTTGTCCCCCGGTTCACTTAATAATCACGTTTGACATGAAGCATAAGGCCTTTTTCATTTTTATGACAGCCCTTCTTATAGGGAGTCCGCTTTATGCACAAAAATATAAAATAGCCCTTATCCATTCCTACCAGGAAGGGTACAGCGGTGCAGGCATTGTAAACAAACTGTTTGTCAAAGGACTGAAAGACCAGCAAATAGACTTCCAGCTGCGCACCTTTTATCTGGATTGCGAGAAATACGAATCCGTAGAAGAAGAGCGACGGATTTCCGAGTTTGCAGATTCCATCCGCTCATGGGGAGGAGATTTGATTGCCGTGCTCGATGATCAGGCAACCTACTCTGTCATGGCTTGCGGAAACCCGTATGTCAGGCAGGTTCCCGTCGTATTCAGCGGGGTGAATTATCCCAACCAAGAGTTGCTGGCACAATATCCCAACATTACGGGCTACATAGACAAACCCGATTACCTCACCACCTGCCGGATGATAGAACGCATCATGGGCAAAGTCCGCATCCACATCCTGAACGGGCGGACCGTGCTTGACCGCCTTATCTGGAAAGACCTGAGCGAACAATGCAAAGGATCGGAAATCACCCTCCACCAATGGAAAAGACAAGAGGCCCGGCCCGACAAGCTGAATATCCCCATCAGTGACAAAGATGATACCGAATATGAATCCCTGTACGAAAAGCTGAACGAATACAACCAATTGGACTCCACCGTCGTAGTCCGCCTGTCCAGTGATTCCGTAGCTGCCCGCGACCTGATGTGGCTGTCCAGCGGAGTCTTCCAATACTCCCTGTTCCTGTATACCAAACGGGACTATACCACCCTGCGCATCGGCAGCCTGTTCGACAATCCCGGATTCGAAACCATCAACGAAGGATTCGGGATAAAGGAATACATGCTGGGAGGTTATTTCGCCCCCATCGAAACACAGCTAAGCGACATGACCGCCGGCATCAAAGAAAGACTGCAAGGAAAGATACCCGTCCCGGCGGTAAAACAAATCGCCAAACAGTACCTGGTCAACTGGCAGGCCATGAAGAGATACCAGATCCCCCTTGAAAGCATTCCACCGGAATATACCATCATGTACAGGCCGTGGAGGGAAAAATACGCAACCCCCATCCTGATTCTTGAAAGCCTCCTGGTCTTCACACTCCTTTTGGGGATAGCCTACCTTATTTATATCTATACACTGGAAAAAGGACGCAAAAAAGAAGCCTTGCGCAACCTCAGGTTCGAACACGAAGCATTAACGCTTGCACTGGAAGGAGGGAATACCTACGCGTGGTGTTTCGACGGAAAGACCGCCGTGCTCGACCAAGCTTTCTGCGAACTGACCAACCGTTCCCAAAACCTGTTGGGAATAGAGGAAATAGCCCATTATGTACACCCCGACGAACAAGCCCGGTTCAGAAAAAACGTATCCAACATACTATACCGGCAACGAAGAACAGCCCAATACCGTTGCCAATTCAACGACACCGGTTACCAATGGTGGGAATTCAGATACAGCGTGTTGCAGAATAATGAACAAAATCCTATCATCACCGGACTTCTGGTAAACATTCAGGAGATCAAAGACAAGGAAGAAGAACTGATACGCGCCCGCAAACTGGCGGAACAGGCGGAACTGAAACAATCCTTCCTGGCCAACATGAGCCATGAAATCCGTACTCCGCTTAATGCCATCGTGGGATTCTCCAACCTGCTCACTACCGAGAAAAACATCTCGGAAGAAGAGAAAAAAGAGTTTGCCTCCATCATAGACAACAATACCAGACTCTTGTTGAAGCTGGTCAATGATGTGCTGGAACTATCCCGTATAGAATCCGGCAATATGTCCTTTCATTGCGAGGATTGCAGCGCGCATCATTTCGCCGAAACGGTCTATCAGACCCATCAGGTAATTATTCTCCCTCCAGTGGAATTCATCAAAGAATTTCCCGACGAGGATGTGACCATACACATAGACCGTATGCGCCTCACCCAAGTCATCACCAACTTTTTGGGAAACGCCAAGAAGTTCACCTCCCAAGGACACATCAAACTGGGTTATTTCTGCGACAAAGAGAAAAAGGAAATCCATTTCTTCGTAGAAGATACCGGTGCGGGAATCCCTAAAGAAGAATTACAAATGATATTCGAGCGGTTCTACAAGCGGAATGAGTTTGTACAGGGGGTAGGGCTGGGACTCGCCATCAGCAAGGTCATTGTAGAAAAAATGAACGGACACATCGATGTGCAATCCGAGGTGAACAAGGGCAGCCGTTTCACCGCCGTACTGCCCTATCTGTAATTTTATTCCTGTGCAGGCTGTTTAGGCAGGGCGAACTGCAAGACCAGATACGCCAGCACACCCGCCAGCACCGTTCCCAGTATGACACCCATCTTTGCCTGCGTCAGCAACACCGGCGAATCCCCGAAAGAGAGGTTGGCTATGAACAAAGAAACCGTAAAACCGATACCTCCCAAAAGACAGATACCTGTCAGGTTCACCCAGGTCATGCCTTTCAGCAGTCCGGCGAACCCCATCTTTATCACCAGCCAGGTAAAGAAATAAATGCCGGCAAACTTACCCGCCAGCAATCCCGCCAGCACCGCCCAGGTAGCCATCCCCACTTCCAGACCGCCATGATCCGCCGTGAGCGAGACACCCGCATTGGCAAAGGCGAACAAGGGAAGAATAATATAATTCACCATTCCATGCAGACTGTCTTCCAATGACTGCAAGGGAGATATGACACGGTCCGAGGAAGACTCGATGCTTTTCAGCACATTGATCTGCATCTTGCTTAACACAACACTTTCCTTGTCACTGGCAGGAAAGACAGCAATGTTCTCACGGATGCGGTTAATGTACTTACCTATCTTGTAATGAGGAGTGGCGGGAACCGTGAAGGCTGCGACAACTCCCGCAATGGTAGCGTGGATGCCGCTCTGCAAAAACAGATACCACATAATCACTCCCCAGAAAATATAAAACCAACGGTTGCGCACCCGGAAGAAATTCCCGCCGCAAAGTATCAGCAGGATACCCGCCGAAGCAATCAGGTAGTTCACCGACAGATGAGAGGTGTAAAAAAGGGCGATGACCAGAATGCCGCCGATATCATCGACCACAGCGAAAGCGGTCAGAAAGACTTTCAAGCTCAGCGGAACCCGCTTGCCGAACAGGCTGAGCACTCCCAGCGAAAAGGCGATATCCGTAGCCATCGGTATGGCCAGACCACTTTGGGCCGGAGTTCCCGCCGTCATGAAATAATAGATCAGCACCGGAACCAGCATACCGCCGCACGCCGCCACGATGGGCAAAAGCGCCTGCCGGAAACTGGACAACTCGCCCACCAGTATCTCACGCTTTATCTCCAGCCCCACACTGAAGAAAAAGACAGCCATCAAAGCATCGTTGATAAAAGTCATCAAGGTCATGTGATGCCCGTTATGACTGAAGAAATTAAATTCTCCTATCTGAAGATGCACCTCGTAATTCCAAAAGGAGGCATAAATATCCCCCCACGGAGAATTGGCCAGGAACATAGCCAGCAGAACTACCCCCATCAGCAACATCCCTCCATTAATATGATAGTGCGCCGCCCGCTGGAAGGAAAAGTTCAAGTTCAGAATTTTCAGTTTTTCCATATCAATTGAATTTAAGAGTTTGTGATAAATTGCCATCAAAACACAAGCCCTTCCTGTTATTGACTTTTTAATTTCAACTAACAGAAAGAGCCCGCTTATTGTTTGCTCCCCAGAGCTTGTTTATTCTTGAATTAATCCAGCTTCAGAACGGCCAGGAACGCCTTTTGCGGTACTTCCACATTACCGATCTGTTTCATTCGTTTCTTACCTCTTTTTTGTTTTTCCAACAATTTACGCTTACGGCTCACGTCACCGCCATAACACTTCGCAGTCACATCCTTGCGCACCGCCTTGATGGTTTCCCTTGAGATAATCTTCGCCCCGATAGCTGCCTGAATGGCAATATCAAACTGCTGGCGCGGAATCAGCTCTTTCAGTTTCTCACACATACGCTTGCCCAGGTTATAGGCATTGTCCACATGTGTCAGGGTAGAAAGCGCATCCACCGGCTCACCGTTCAACAAGATATCCAGCTTCACCAGTTTGGAAGGGCGGAAACCCGACTGATGGTAGTCAAAGGAAGCATATCCTTTCGAGATACTCTTCAGCTTGTCATAAAAGTCAATCACGATTTCACCCAGCGGCATCTTGTAGTGAATCTCCACCCGGTTGCCCGACACATAATTCTGCCGCACCAGTTCGCCGCGCTTGCCCAGACACAGCGTCATGATAGGGCCGATGTAATCGGTGGCGGTAATGATCGTGGCATCAATGAAAGGTTCCTCGATGTGGTCAATCAGCGTCGGATCGGGCATACCGCCGGGATTATGCACCTCGTTGGCATGTCCCTGCTTGTCATACACCATGTACGACACGTTGGGCACGGTCGTAATCACATTCATATCAAACTCGCGGTCCAGACGTTCCTGAACAATCTCCATGTGAAGCAATCCCAGAAAACCGCAACGGAATCCGAAGCCCAGAGCCAGTGAGGACTCCGGCTGGAAAGTCAGCGAGGCATCATTCAGCTGAAGTTTCTCCAGCGAAGCGCGGAGGTTCTCGTAATCTTCCGCCTCGATAGGATACACCCCGGCAAACACCATCGGCTTCACTTCCTCGAATCCGGCAATCGCCTTTTCACACGGACGGGCGATGTGAGTGATGGTATCCCCCACCTTCACCTCGCGCGAGGTCTTGATGCCCGAAATGATATACCCCACATCTCCTGTGCGCAGTTCCGCACGGGGAATCATATCCATTTTCAGCACACCGATCTCATCTGCATCATACTCCTTGCCGGTATTGAAGAATTTCACCTTGTCCCCTTTGCGGATCACCCCGTTCTCTATTTTAAAATACGCGATGATTCCACGGAAAGAATTGAATACCGAGTCGAAAATCAAAGCCTGTAGCGGCGCCTCCTCGTCACCCGTCGGGTGCGGGATACGTTCCACCACCGCCTTCAATATCTCCTCCACACCCATTCCGGTCTTGCCGGAGGCACGGATAATATCCTCATGTTTGCAGCCCAGCAGGTCGATGATTTCATCTTCCACCTCATCGGGCATGGCACTCGCCATATCACATTTGTTCAGCACGGGAATGATTTCCAGGTCATGCTCCAACGCCATGTACAGATTCGAGATAGTCTGCGCCTGCACTCCCTGCGAAGCGTCCACAATGAGCAGCGCCCCTTCACAGGCGGCTATGGAACGGGATACCTCGTATGAAAAGTCCACGTGTCCCGGAGTGTCAATCAGATTCAGTACATACTTCTCTCCCCCATACTCGTACTCCATCTGGATGGCATGGCTCTTGATTGTAATACCTCTCTCCTTTTCCAGGTCCATATCGTCAAGCATCTGCCCTTCGGTTACCTGGATGGTTTTTGTAAACTCCAACAAACGGTCGGCCAAGGTCGATTTCCCGTGGTCTATATGTGCTATAATGCAAAAATTACGGATATTCTTCATCTTCGTCACTTAAATTTCGCGCAAATATACAAAAACTCGCTCATATACGGATGAATTTTGCAGGAATAATACAAACCATCTGAAATCAAAACCAGAAGATTTGCCAACAATATTCATTCTTAAAAGTGGCCGTTCTTAAGTCCTTCCTCCAATTTTTCCATCCATTTATTAAAACGAGGACATTTGCCTCGAATATCATCTATATCCAGCGCCTCAAGAATCATCTCCCCGTCAGCAGTCTTCTCATACGGGAATATCCTCATCAATCGTTTGGAAGGAGCGGTATCCGCCCCTCCGTTTATATCTTCAGGGGTAGGATATGAATCTATTATCCGCTGCAATTCATCCAAGCTTTCCTGATCATCCACCACAACATTGAAACCGTCCATACTGGTATACATCAGGGATTCAATCTCATGCCGTTGGATATAAGGCAGAAAACAGGAAGCATCCATAAATTCCGTTACCTTTTCTTTTATCCCCTGCTCCATATCCGGCAGTCTCAAACTGTCTGTGGTATAGCCGGGAAAATCTGTAGGAAGTCTGAAAAAGTCAAGCAAGGTTGTGATTAACACGTTTTTTGTCGCAGCCACCCGTGAAACGTCATTCTTCAGATATTCAAAACCCACATTCCCACCTTTTTTATTCAATTTCCTGTTCGTTAAGATTTTCTGGGCATTCATAGGATTAGTAAATCCTTTCGAATACAAATAGGGAATTACACGCTTCTGAATAAAACTCACTTCCGTATCGCCTTCAACTATAAACACTACTCTTTTCATTCCCACTCAATTTAAAGGCTGCCCGCCAATGACATTCTTCTCCCATATTTCTCCCAAGCTGTAATCTTCCAGCCAATGCGCTAAATTCTCAGAATCAAGCCGGTTGAAAACAGTCGCGTTGTCTTTACGATCCACAACAATGATATCTTCCGGTTCAAAGTTATCCACCAAATTGACAGATTGAGTGGAGATAATTATCTGAGCTTCTCTGGAAGCTTTTTTGATCAAAGCAGCCAGTTTGTTGACCGCTACCGGATGTAGTCCGAGTTCCGGCTCGTCAATGATGACCGTCTTTGGCAGATCCGGCTGAAGCAACAACGTTGCCAGACAGATAAAACGCAGTGTTCCGTCTGATAACTGGTACGCATTAAAATACGTATCAACAGTTCCCTTCTGCTTCCACTCCAGCTGGATCAGCTGTTCGTTCAAGCGGTTGGGCATTAAACAGAATCCCTCAAAAAAAGGAGATACGGAAGCTACCGCCTTTTCTATACGTGTGAAATGTTTTGGATGCTTTTCTTTCAGATAATATAAGAATGCGGCAATGTTAGCCCCATTGTTCTTCAAGCTGACATTATCATCCATATTACATTTTCCTTTCATGGGGGAACGGTCTCCCGTATCATGGAAATGATACACCTCAAATTCGCGTAAGAAGCTGTTTACATAAAATGCCTGTCCGGTATGGTCGTTCTTAAATGAAGATTCCTGCTTGTTGACCTCGTGCAGTTGTTTGTGCCAGGATACCCCATTGTGATAAGCCGTATCAATACGCTCAATAAATAAAGAATCCTGAGCCTCTTTCATATTTACAATAAAACGATTATGAGCATCCTTACCGCGTTCCGCAAAAAACAAGTCAAAGGACAAATGATCAGTTTCTTTTTTTCCCATATACAACAAACTGTCGGAGCCGCCTTTGGTGAGAACATAATTCTGAAGATTCCGCTCGTACAGGTTATGTATAAGAGTAAAGGCAGAAATGAAATTGCTCTTTCCTATTCCATTCCCACCTATCAATATATTTATGGGAAACAGCTCTACAGTTTGTTCCTTTATTGATTTGTATCCTTCAATCGTTATTTTCTGTATCATCAAAATTTTGTTTACATTCTCAAACAACAATACAAAAGTAGCTTTTTTGCCTGAATACTACAATTTTGCCGGTTGCAAATCTCTTATTTTTCATTTCTTTTATAGATATCTCAGACTTCAACAAATATACAAAAAAAATGCGTTGACAACATACCAAACGATGTGCCAACGCATTTTTTTATGAGTTTAAAATCTTCTTCTTACACCAATTTTACAAAGATCTCGCCTTCCACTTCAGAAGTAACGACCTTATCTTCTCTCAGCAGCCAGCCCAGCCCCAGGAAGAAATCCTTGTCAGCTTTCAGTTTGGTTGCTTTCTTGATTTGTTTTTGTGTCAAACCTTCAGTTCCATTCAATGCTTCCCAGATTTGTCCGGCCAAAGCACCTGCTTTTTCTTTCAACATTTTCAATTTGCTTTTAGTTAAACGTTAACCGCACCCACACATTCCGATGTGAATGTTTGTGTTTCTTATCGCTTGCAAAGATACACAAAATTATGTTATTCAACACTTTTGCATCGAAAAAGTTTGTATTTCTATAAGAAAAAGCGATTTTTCAACCTATTTTTTTTGTTTTTCGAGGTGTTCGCTCCAAATCCGGGCCGCTTCCTCCACCATTCTTGCACAAGGACGCTTGGCGTAATACCGTTCCGTCCTTGCTTCCGGTGTGGATACTACCGGCTCTTTTCCGGACAATCCCAGCAAATCGGCACACCGCAGGGCGCCGTTCCGCTTCTTGAATTCTTCGGCCAGTTCCTGCACCAGAGCGTAATTCGCCGCCTTGCTCTCACGGTCTTTCCCCTCGATGGCGCACTTCTCCAGCCCGGCCAGCAGGAACATGCCGCAAGCAGCACCGCAGGTCTCACGCATCCGCCCTATGCCGCCGCCGAAAGAGGCGGACATGTGCAGGGCCTGTTCACGGGTGAAACCATACAGATCGGCAAAAGCCGTCACTACGGACTGGGAGCAGTTATATCCTTCCTTGAACAAGGCAACGGCCTTTGCCACCCTGTCCTCTTCCCTAACTTCCGTATGCAAATCCAACGTATTCTTGTCTTCTTCCATTTTTCTTACCTCCTTCTTTTCTTTCCGTCTTTTTCCTTTGTTCTCATTCCGCCACATTGTTTACAATCTCACCCTTGATGAATCCTTTCAAGTTCCCCACTGCAATCCGCATCAGCCGGACACGGGCTTCTTTCGTGGCCCAGGCGATATGCGGCGTAATGAAGCAGTTCTTCGCCGTCAGCAGGGGGTTGGTATATTGGGGAGGCTCGGAAGAAAGCACGTCCAGTCCGGCAGCCGCTATCACACCCTTGTTCAGTGCGTCGGCCAGGTCTTTCTCGTTCACCAAGGGACCGCGGCCGGTATTTATCAGAATGGCCGTCGGTTTCATAAGGGCCAGGCGGGCGGCATTGACCAGCTCTTTGGTATCGGGTGTAAGGGGGCAGTGCAGGCTCACCACGTCACATTCGCGGAACAGCTCATCCAGCTCCATTTTCCGGATTCCTCCGGGAAGTTGTGACTGCGGCTTGGAAGTATAGGCGCATACCTGCATTCCGAAAGCGGCAGCGATGCGCGCCGTCGCCTGTCCGGTGTTTCCCAAGCCGATGATTCCCAGCTTCTTCCCGTCCAGCTCCACCAGGTCGGTATCCCAGTAGCAGAAGTCGGGGTTGTCCGCCCAACGCCCGTGACGGTTGGCATAGGCATAATGGCCTACACGCTGGGTGATGTTCAGTATATGCGCAAAGACCATCTGGGCAACGGAAGCGGTGCTGTAGGCAGGTATGTTGGTGACAATGATGCCCCGCGCTTTCGCAGCCTGGATGTCCACAATATTATATCCCGTAGCCAGCACGCCGATGTATTTCAAGGCAGGCAGAGCGGCCATATCCTCCGCCGTAATCACCGTTTTATTTGTAATCAGCACTTCCGCTCCGGCAGAACGCTCCAATAACTCGGCAGGGGCCGTGCGGTCGTACACCGTCAGCTCGCCCAACGCCCGCATCTCCTCCCATGACAAATCACCGGGATTCAATCCGTAACCGTCTAAAACTACTATTTTCATATGCTCAAAAGTTAAATTCCATGTTTTGTTCATTTATTCGGTTAGATTGGAACGCGAATAACGCAAATTAACAGCTGCACAGCATGGATATAAACCGGCCGGAAGGTTGGATTTATGTCATTTGCGTTCCAATTTTTAATTTTATAGCACAGGATCAATGCAATTCATTTTCATTCCTTGAACCGTTCCTCCCCAGAGGCTCTGCATCCGTTCCCTTATCTTCGCTTCCTGCGCATTGTTCTGCGGATGCCAGATGCGGCTGTCCTTCACCTCGTCCGGCAGGAACTGCTGCTGCACGAAATTGCCCTGATAGGCATGTGCATACTTGTAATCCTTGCCATAGCCCAACTGTTTCATCAGCTTGGTGGGTGCGTTGCGCAGATGCAAGGGAACAGGCAGGTTGCCCGTCTGCCGCACCAGTTCCAGGGCACTGTTGATTCCCTCGTATGCCGAGTTGCTCTTGGGGCTGGTGGCCAGATACACCGTAGCTTCCGCCAGCGGGATACGCCCCTCAGGCCATCCTATCTTCATCACGGCATCAAAAGCGGCGTTCGCCAGGAGCAATGCGTTGGGATTGGCCAGACCGATATCCTCGGCTGCCGAAATGACCAGTCTGCGGGCTATGAAAGCCGGGTCCTCTCCGGCCTCCACCATACGCGCCAGCCAGTAGAGCGCCCCGTCCGGATCACTTCCGCGGATGGACTTGATAAAGGCGGAAATGATATCATAATGCATCTCCCCGTCCTTGTCATATGCCAACGGATTCTGCTGCAAACGCTCGGTCACCTTCTCATCCGTAATCACCACGGGGCCGGCATCCGCATCCGCCTCCACCACCAGCTCCAGTATGTTCAGCAGCTTGCGGGCATCACCTCCCGAAAAGCGGAGCATGGCATCCGTCTCCTTCAGCTCTATCTTCTTTTCTTTCAGTATCACGTCCTTTGCGATGGCATTATGCAGCAGTTCCAGCAAATCCTCCTTCTCCAATGATTTCAGCACATACAGCTGGCAGCGGGAGAGCAAGGGCCGGATCACCTCGAACGAGGGATTCTCGGTGGTGGCGCCTATCAGGGTCACCACTCCCGTCTCCACCGCCCCCAACAGGGAATCCTGCTGGGACTTGCTGAACCGGTGGATTTCATCAATGAACAGAATGGGGCTGGCCTGAGAGAAAAAACGGTTGCTTCTCGCCTTCTCTATCACATCGCGCACATCCTTCACACCGGAAGTGACCGCGCTCAGTGTATAAAAAGGAGTTTCCAGCTTGTTGGCTATGATCTGCGCCAGCGTGGTCTTCCCCACCCCCGGAGGCCCCCAGAGGATAAAGGAGGAGATGCGTCCCGCGTCGATCATCTTGCGCAAGACAGCCCCCGGCCCCACCAGGTGTTTCTGACCTATATAATCGTCCAATGTCTTCGGACGCAAACGTTCTGCTAAAGGTTGTGCCATATCTTCATCTTTATTTCGGATAACAAAAATACAGCATATTTTCCTATGAACAAAGCCCAGGGCAACAATATAGGATTTATTTTTTTGAGGCAGAAAAACAAAAGAACATAAAAAACAGGGACTCATACAAAATGAAATACAGGTTCTTTGTCCGTCTGATCCAAAACAATTATTTTTGCAACCCTTTTCCAAAAGAGTGATTATTTCAAATTTAAATGTAATTCTAATAAAGACAGACGATGAAAAAACTTTTTTCCACCAGCCTGTTGATTTTAGCAGGTATGCTTTTACTGCTAGGCAGCTGCAAAGAGGACGAACTTCCGGTTTCCGGAGAAGGAAACGTGGCAAACAACGAATTGCCCGTCCGGCTGGCCGAAACGGATTATAACCCGGACAACACGTATTACCTGCTGAATGACAATGAATCCCAGGATGTTTATTTCGACTCCGGCCAGCGCAGCTTCTACGTCAGCCGGCCTCTTCAGTTCGGAATGGACGACGAGCACTGTTTCCAACTCCGTTTCTATAGTCCCAGAGCCTTGAAAAACGTGACTTTCTGGGCCAGGATAGACGGTTACGAGGAAGAATTCAAGTTCATGTCGCTGGAAAAGATCATGCCTTTCCAGCAACTCCGGGTACACATACCGTTCGCCACCAAGGACCTGACCGCCTATACCCGCAGCGGAAAGAAAATACGGATCATGGCAAACCCCTACCTCACGGAAGAAAACCTGACCTTCACCGTAGAGTGTGACGACCCGTACTGGGCAAGGCTGCAATCCATCCGTTGCAAATGGTACATCGCCTTCGGCAGATACAGTGACACCCAGGACAGCTGGAAGTACAAGATGAAGGCTTCGCACACGCGTGAGGCGGTGGCCATCGCGCTGAACATGGCGTATATGTTCTCGTCGGAACGGTTCAAGACTGCCCTGTACGAGTTCGGCCCGCTGCACAGCAACAATGACAAGACGGAAATAGACAAGACCGCCCTACTGGCCAACGTGCTCAACCACCGCGGACTGACCTTCGGCTATACCACCGGCGTGATGGGACTGGGCGGAGGAACCACCTTCGGCATGCATGAAGTGTGTTATCTGGAACACTATGCCGATGACAAAAGCATCACCGAAACCATATTCCACGAGTTTGCCCACTGTGTGGGCTACGGCCATGCGGGAAACATGACCTACGAACAGACGGGTCCGGGGTGGATCACCCTGTGCAACAACGTATATGTGGCGCTGTCGCTGGACAAGGAGCTGCCCGTCTATTCCCGCCGCTTCCTGCACACCCGCTGGAGCAGGAACCGTTATTTTGATGATATATACGTGGCTTCGAAACACATTATCGAAGACCCGGAACTCGATGCGCTGGACGGTGGCCTGTCTCCCCTGCGCGGAGAGACCGACCGGGAAGGAAACGACGGGGAGCCGGTGGCGTTCAAGCTGGATTATACCGACTTGCCCGGCGCTACGGGAACCACCTTCCGCCCCAAGGATGTATATGTGTACGGAGATACCCTGTATGCCGTGAACGATGCGGACAACCAGTACAGCGTAGAGGTGTTCGGCCTTGCCGGCGGCGGCAAGAAGCACTTGGGAAGCATCAAGGAATGGAAGCACGGAGAAGCTACCGGGAAATTCGGCGGCCGCCCGAACGGTATCACCCGTGCCAACGACAAGATTTATGTCACCCACGAAGGAAGCCGTACCGAGATTTTTGATGCGAAGAACCATCAGTTCCTTACCTGCATAGGCAATGGAAGCTGGGGAACAGGGCCCACGCAGACCGTACATGCCTTCGATGTGCTGCTCTACAAAGGGCTGGTCATGATACACGACAAACGCTACGTCAACTTTGTAGAAGAGCAGGCTATACAGTCCGGAGTGACTCCGCGGATTTATGTACGTTCCGAACATCTGGGCGAGACAAACGGCACTTACGGCATGGCGGTGGACGAACAGACCGGCCTGCTCTACTCCACCCATCCCGCCAAACGCATAGACCTGTTCGCCCCTGACGGGATACGGGAAGGAGTTTCACCCAAACGCACCGGGCAACTGGCTTATAAAAATGTACCCTACGACTTGGATTTCTACGAAGGAAGGCTGTTTGTAAGTTCCAACGGCACAGAAAAGTTCTGTGAGGTCAATCCCCGGACGGGAGAGATCGTGAAGGACCATACCACCATCGGCGGCATCACCCTGCAAGCACCCGAGAAATTCTGTATCCGCCGCCACACGCTGTTCATCACCGACCGCGTGAAAAACGGGACATGCGTTTACGCCATCCCCATGAGTGAGCTGAAATAAATATATACCTATATAATATAGTAAGAACAACATGAAAATATACGCTTATATCCTGATTGTGCTGTCCGGAGTCCTGACGGCACAATGCAGCAAAGTCACCCTGGATGAAATCTGCGGCTACCCCTCCGCTCCCGGCGGAGGAAACGGGGAAGGAGAAGGAAACGGGGATTATAACAGTTACTGGTATTACTCGTATGAGGCGGCGCAGCTGATTGATGCGGAAACCCTGGGTATGGAAACGGCCGAGGATTTCACCCCTTATACCGTCGCTCATCTGGGGGATACCCTTTTCATCGCAAACATCGGAAAGGCAGGCAGCAGCCTGTTGCTGTTCAGTATAAAGAAAGGTAAACGGCTGGGAACCTTGCAGAGCTGGCAGCACGACGGCGGGGAGAAGAGTTTCGGAAGTCAGATAGAGGCCATCGTCCCGTCGGGCAACCGGCTGTATGTGGCCGAACGCCAGTCGCGCATCCATGTATTCCGGTTGCCGGAACTGTCCTACCTCACCTGCATAGGCAACGGGCAATGGAGCGGCCCCGTATTCCAGGCACAGGCCATGACGGTAAAGGACGGGCTGATTTTCGCACGCGACAAGAACGGAATGGTCAGCATTTACAAAGAGGAGGATGCCACCCCGGAAAATTACCAGAAGGTGAACCGCTACCGCCGGGCATCCGGCAACGGCAGTCCGGGCAACAACGGCTTTGCCAGCCATTCCATGCAGCCCAATGCGGAAGGGCATCTGCTGCTCACGGATTATGAAGGGAAGAAAATACGGGTGCTCGATCCGGCACTGGTCAACGATGATATGGCAAACGACGCTTCCATCGATCTGGACGACCTTTCCCTGTCGCCCGGCTTCAAGCCCAAGACACTGGCGTTGTGCGGCGACCGCTGGTATGCTACCGGTGACAATGATGCCATCAACATATACGAACGCCAGTCCAACGAATGGAGCAAGAAAATAAAAACTGTAAAAGGATATGCTTTTTCCCAGCCTGCCCGCATCTATGCGCAAAACGACTCCGTGCTATGGGTTTCGGACACGCACAGTTCCAAACGGACACTGGTGAAAATGCTGGTGCATAAGGGAGAAATACGGGAATAGAGGTTCTATTCCGTTCTTTATCCAGAATGTGAATGACACGAATGGCACAAATTGGGTCTATATCTCTGATTGGCGTCATTCGTGTCATTTTCATTCACATATATCAACCTTGCCAATCTTTCAATGCGACTGTCAACAGGAGCCGGTCGTTCACTTGCCATATCGATTACGCAATCGGGGAAGCCATTCTTTTTATCTGGCCGCACTCCATCACAATCCCCTTTCAAGGCTCCCCTATCGCCCCCACAATCAGCTGTACCTGAGCCGGCATATAGGTACGGCAGCTCAAGCCACTGCCCATCTTCTCCAGTTGCTCCCTGAGGTGAGGATAATAGTCAATCCAATACTGCAACTTACGGTAAGCCACCTGCGGATTCAAATCCGGGAAATAACACAGGGCCAGTTCGGTGCGGCCATACGTGCGTATCTCAAAATTCTCCATACATTCCATACTTTTTATTTACTTCCATAAAAGTACGAAAAACGGACGAGAAGAAAGAATGTTTTTCCAACAATAATCAACTAGAATCAACTGTTATCAACTACAACCCACCGGAATCAACTTTCCGGAATCCGCACATCGTATCTTTGTAATGTCGGGACGATGAAGGCGAAAGATCTATAATCTTACAGCTGTAAGATATAGGATCTTACACGTGAAAGATAGGGTTCTTTCAGCAGTCGGAAACCAGTGGCTGACGGTTAATGGACAGTGACTGACGGCAGACTGGCTTCATTCCCCGGCAACAGTGTTTCTTAATTCTCAATTATCAACTTTTAATTTTAACAGACTATGGTAAATTACAGTATCGTTATGCGTAGCAATCCGATGGACTCGGATGCCGCCAAGAAGGCTTACGCCAGTGCACAGTATTCGGAAGTGATGGACATCAACCGCTTTGCCGAGCACATCGCCAGCCACGGCTGTGTGTACAAGCGTGCGGACATCGTGGCCATCCTCACCATGGCGGTGGACTGCATGAGGGAACAGCTTCTGGGAGGACAGAAGATACAGCTGGGCGACTTGGGGGATTTCTCCATCAGCATCAACAGTATAGGAGCGGAAAGCGCTGCCGACTACAATCCTGCCATCCACATCAGAAAGCTGAATGTGAACTGGAGTGCCGGAACACGTTTCCAGAACTTGCAGGAGGAAGCTGTGTTCAATCTGGTGGCCACGCGCAAAGCGGCCCGACTGGTGGTGAAGGCGCTGAAAGCCGGAAAGACCAGTGTGGATCTTACCGGAGAGGCGAAGGAGCCGGAAAACGGAGGACAGGCCTGACGGAACTCCTGTATGACGGAAGCAAGGCACAACGCTAAAGGCACGACGCTAAAAGGCTGAATGTGCCCCTGTGACAAGCCGTTTTCATTGGGGTACATTCAGCCCTTGGCTTCCATTACAATTCATTTATTATCAACCTCTAAAACAAAATTCCAATGAGTTCAAAAACAAAGAAAAACACCTGGACACTGATTCTGAAAGTAATTATCACCGTAGCCACCGCCGTTGCCGGCGCACTCGGCCTGAACGCCTGTATCTGATGATCATGAGAACCATCACCCTGATTATTATCCACTGCTCCGCCACCCCTGAGGGGCGGAGGCTGGATTTTGAGACTTGCCGCCGGGACCACATCCGCCACCGGGGCTTCACGGACATAGGATATCATTTCTATATCACCCGTGACGGAGAGATTCACCGCGGACGACCTCTGGAAAAGGTGGGAGCGCATTGCAAGAACCATAACCGGCATTCTATCGGCATCTGCTATGAAGGAGGACTCTCGGCGGACTGCACACCTGCCGATACGCGTACTCTGATGCAGAAGGGAAGTATGCTGGCACTGCTGCGCGAGCTGCGCCTCCTGTTCCCCAAAGCGTTGATAGTGGGGCATCATGACTTGAATCCCGTGAAGCCGTGCCCTTGTTTTGATGCTGTAAAGGAATACCGCTTTTAAGGGAAGCTTTCTCCAAAGATAGGGTTTCCAATGAGAACCGTTCGTTTTCAAAGAGGTTTCTTCAAAGATAACGTATCCAAAGATGATTTCTCCAAAGATAGGGTTTCCTAATGAGAGCCGTTCGTTTTCAAAGAGGTTTCTTCAAAGATAACGTATCCAAAGATGATTTCTCCAAAGATAGGGTTTCCTAATGAGAGCCGTTCGTTTTCAAAGAGGTTTCTCCAAAGATAACGTATCCAAGGATGATTTCTCCAAAGATAGCGTCCCTTTCCTCCGCTTTGATTTCCTGACCCTTCATTCAACTAATCTTTTCATTTAACAATAATAAAAATGAACTATCTGATAAACCAACTCATGACCGTGGACAAAGCCTTCTACCGTCATTATCTGGAAATGCTGCTCACCCTGAACCGCATCCAAGCCCTCACCCCCTGGCAGATGTCCATGCTGCTGTGGAGAGCCAAGATTTTCCATATACAGGTGCTCTACCCCGAACTGCTGCGCATCAGCCTGTGCACGGAGCAGGAAAAGGACGAGATACGCTTTATGAAGGGATGGAAACTGAAAGAGCTGGAGAAAATAATGCCCGCATGGCAGCGACGGCAGTGCGAGGAGATAAAACGGGAACGGTGGAGAGGATTTTAGTGGCTAGCGGTTAATGAGGAATGACCAGTGATCACTGAGGAATGACCAGTAATCAGTAAAGCCTGCCGGCAACATGATCTACTTGTAAGCAACTTTTAAAGGGGGTATGTCAAAATAAAATAACTACTCCGAGAAGTTACAGACTGTAACTAAAAGCCTAAAAGGCGAGTGTCAAAACTCAATTTTGAAAACATGAACTTACAATCTGAAATTTGAGCATCCTAAAAGACTAAAGAAAGGGTCGTATCATTACTCCATACAGAGCTTGATACGATCCTTTTACGTGTTATAATTACTATCTGTAACTTTTCGGGGCTGTCCTTTTTGTTTTGACATCTCCCTTCTCCTATCCCCAAGTTATTCAGGAACAGCAACATTCAACTACTTCATTCCCCCTCATTAAACCCCAGGCCCTGCTGTTCGGGCTTCAGCTTCTCTGTCAGGAAATTGGTATGCTCCCACTTCGGTTCGGGCGGATTATGATCCAAGGTCCTCTCCTCGGTAGGGCGTGTAACGTCCGTTGTAAGTGCTGAAGGCGAAAAAAGCATCTCCCGGTCCGCCCAGATGGTCGAAACGTACTGGCCACACGCACCAGCACCTGCCCCAGTTCATCGTTACGGTCTACCACCATTCCATAATCCGTCTTGTTGAAAAGCCGCCGAGCCGTTGATATCATACAGCGTGGGCACAGGCCAGCGTTTGCTTCCCGGTTCGCGGCGCAACTTGGTGGGGTGCGCCACCAGAATGAGCAACACCTTGTGCTTCACGGCAAAATTGGAGAACTCGTCGAAGATGCGGCTGATGTACTGCGTTTCCGTTTCCCAGTCGGGAATCTGATGCTCGAAGCGGTTGAAGGGGTCCACTACCAGCACCTTCACTCCTTTCCGGCTTACCAGTTGGGCGGCAATGCGAGCACGCTCTCTACCGAGAAATCCTCTTTCGGCATAATGGAGAAGACACTCTGTGCCAGGTAACGGATGGCCTGTCCGGCTTCCGGCAACGGCATCCCCTTGTGTTCGAAACGCTTGCCCACCACGCGGCGTATCAGCTTGCGGTAGTGATAGGCCAGCGGGGTATTCTCCGGGCTGAAATAGCCCACCTTCCAATCGTGGCGCAGGAGCAGGCGCATGGCAATTTCGTCCACAAACTCGCTTTTTCCGCTGCCGGGAACGCCTGTGACCGTGAGCACAAAACCACGCTCGAACTTGATCAGCCGGTCCAGATTATCCAGTCCCGTATCGGCTCCTTCCGGCATTCCGTTGTAATAAATATCCATCAGCGTATCCCATTCGTCCATGGGGCAGAAGACTCCTTCCAACGGGATTTCCGCCGCCTGCTCCACCTGCTGGCGGAGCCTCGGAAGATCGTACTTCAACAGATACTCGTTGGCATCCTTGCAGCCTTCCCCCCAGGCCACCACCTTGCAGCGGTCCACGCCCAGGCGGCGCACCAGTTCGTCGCGTAACTCCACTCCGCGCTTGTCGGTATCCATGGCCAGGATGATTTCCGCCTTGTCATCGAAGTGCGACTCCACGAAGCGGTCCAGCCACTGAAGGTTCGCGCCTCCGGCTCCGTTGGGTACGGACACCACCTCTTCCAGTCCTGCGGCTATCAGGCTGAGGGCATCTATCTCGCCTTCGGTGATGTAGCACTTTTCCTTCCTTTTATGGCGTCTATGTTCCAAGGAATCAGCTCGGCTCCTTTCACCATCTTGAAATGCTTTGCGGCATCCCGGAATTTCATGTTTTTCATTACTCCGTCCTCCAGGTAAGGGAAGCAGATGCAAGCTTCTTCCTTGCCGGTCTGCGGCAGGAATTCCAAGCGTTCCTCTATCTTCATCCTTGTCAGGACGTCCATCGGGATACCTCGTCTGCCGACCATGTATTCCATCATTTCTCCATTCATAATTTGTTTGTTTTTATTAATTACCGGACATACGTAATGTACAGGCGGTTGCAGGGGGATGTGCGGCTTGCGTTGCGACGTGTTATGGTGCTGCGATGCTGCATCGTGGTGCTGTGCCGTGTTATGGTGCTGCGGTGCTGTATCGTGGTGCTGCGCCATGTTACGTTGCTGCGATACTGTATCGTGGTGCTGCGACGTGTTACGTTGCTGCGATGCTGCATCGTGGTGCTGCGACGTGTTATGGTGCTGCGATGCTGCATCGTGGTGCTGCGACGTGTTACGGTGCTGCGGTGCATCCTTCTGCTGTTTCTGCCGTTCCCGGTCTTGTTGTTTCTGTTCTCTTTTCCACATCTCGTCCTCGTTCCACGCTATGGCGAAATCACAATGAAAGCATTTCGCCCATCCCCCTTCACGGGTAATATGCACACTGAACGAAGGATCTTTGGGATTGCTTCGCGTTGCGGAACATTCGGGACAAGGCATACGGAAATGGTCCTTTCTGCGCGGCAGGCTTTTCAGCCACCGCACATAGTCTGCATGTTCTTCGCGCGTCATATCCAGCTCTGTTTCAGGTTATCCCAGGTGGCACGTCCGTTGGGGCGCGGTGGTGCACCGGCAGGAAGAGGCACACCGCAGTACGAACGTTCGTCGGTCAGCGGATTGTACGTTTCGTAGGGCGAGAGTGAAGTCGATTCATTCTGCATCCGGCTCCTTTCTTTCAGCTTTTCTTCCAGAAAAAGACGGGTGGGCCTTTCTCGGCGGATGTAGTTGGCGAAATAAGCTTCGGCTTCGGACACGGAAGTGATTCCTCCTGTGTTTCCTTGTGCCACGACATGTTTCTTGAACAGATCACGAATAAAAGAAAGATTGTTCAAAAAGAGTTCCTTCAAACCTGACATCATCCCCACAGCCTCCAGCCAACTCTGGGTAATGAAAGCTTCATTGATGCATTGTTCCCATCGGGGTATCGTTTCGGACAATTCGGAAAATCGGGGAAGTTTATCAACAGCAGCAACAGCAATTATTTCTTTTTCTTTGTTATTGTTGTTTTTCTTCTCTCCTCTATTCTTTTCTTCTCTTATAAAGTTTTGCTTAAAGCTTGCTTGCAATTCTTTCCATAGCACTCATTATCAACACTTTGAATCACATTTTTGACTGGATTTTCATTTGTATTTTTTGCAGTCGTATTTTTCATACTTTCCGCACTACTTTTCACGTTGCTCTCCGTGCTGTTTTCCTTGTAGATTTCCTTATTATAATCCGAATGGATTGGCTTGCTGCTCTCCATGCAGACAACCTTGTCACTATCTACATTGCTGCTTTCCATATAAATTCTCTCCTTGCTATCCATACTGGGTGCACCACTGCTTTTCGGTAGACTTCCTTGTTATTATCCATGCAAGATGTATCATCGCTTTTCATGTAGGCTTCCCCGTTATTATACACGCAGGGCGCATCATTACTTTTCGTGTAGATTTCCTCGTTGCGATCCATACAGGGTGTATCACCGCTTTTCATGTAGATTTCCTCGTTGCAATCCATGCAAGGTGCACCACCACTTTTCAGGTAGGCTTTCCCGTTATTATCCATGCAGGACGTATCACCGTTTTTCATGTAGACTTCCCCGTTACGATCCACGCAAGGTGTATCACCACTTTCCATGTAGATTTCCTTGTTATTATTCACGCAGGGTGCACCACTGCTTTTCGTATAGATTTCCTCGTTGCGATCCATACAGGGTGTATCACCGCTTTTCATGTAGGCTTCCCCGTTATTATCCATGCAAGACGCATCATTGCTTTTCGTGTAGATTTCCTCGTTACGATCCATGCAGGACGTATCACCGTTTTTCCCCTCGTTGATTCTGCCCCTCCCTATTTGTAGACGCAGTTGCTTTTGCAGATGCTTTCACCGTACTTTTCTTACTGCTTCTCCCTCCCTTACTGCCGGCAGCGGCACGTTGCTCGGAAAGTTTGCTCTGATATCCCATCACCTCGTCCAGATACAGACATCGGAAATACCCGTCCTCTGTAATGAGAAACAAATCGAAGTCCTTAATAAGATGTTGCAGATTTTCCACGGTAACTCCCCACTGATCGGCCAGCAAATCCAGTTCGTTAAAATCATGTTTGTATTCCTGCTGTTTTCGCAGAAACAATATCGTTTCAAGATACAAACCCAGCCCCATGCATTTCATGTCGGCATTCAGCTTCATCATTTTGTAATCCGACATCAAGCTGCAATTCAGCCGGATAAACTGCTCTGTATAATCCATTTCTTTTGTGTGTTAGTATAAATATAATGCAAAGGAACGCAAAATATAAATAGGGCGTTGCTCACAAAAACAGGCAATTGTTAATAAATATTTCCTATCTTTGCCGAGACATTTTGTAAGTAGCATAATCATAGCTACTTACAAATTATTATTTAATAATTTAATTTTTAGTAACATGAAAAAAATTTGAGATCATCAGCACTTGCATCGGTAATGCCGTGCGAAGAAGCGATTTAAACCCCAGCAACTTGGGCGACAAAGGTGCAATAGGCCGATCCACCGCCACCAAAATTCGGGACGGCAAGATTGTGACTCCAAATTCTTACTTCAAACTGATGAAATGGCTGGAAAAGGAGAAACCGGAAGTTTACAAAGAAGCCATGGAGCACATCCTTATACTTATATTTCCGACCATAAATCCTCCTTTTTTACAAAAAACAGAATCTATTCCGGAGATCCTAATCGGATAATCTTTTTATCATTTCAGATGGATTTTGAAGTAAATGCCACCGGAGAAGTATTTCCCGTTGTTCAATTCGGCAATCAGGTTGATGTAGTCTTTCCAAAGCTGGTAGTGCGCCCCGATGTTCACTGTGCGGGCGTCATATTCGGCCATCAGATCCAAGCCGTTCAAAGCTTTCACTATTAATGATTCCTGATTTGGAAATCTACATTGGAAATTAGCTCCTATAGCAGGACGATTGTGATGCTTCCAAGTGGCAGGTCTATCTAATACAAAAGAAAAATGCACTCCTAAAATTCCTATATTTTTAAAAGTAACATGTTTCGTTGCAGCAACGTAATAACGATTAAAAAAACAATTTCCTCCATTTTGATCACGACTAGATATACCCCCTCCACCATAACTATCATGAGTACCCGGATCGTCAGCTCCTATTACAATCTGTGGTGTCCATGACTTCCACCAACCTTCTTTCCATGCACGTAATCGAAAATTAAACGATCGATCTTGATTTGTATACTTTCCCCATGACTGCTCTGGGAAATAAGTAGAACCTTCATTGGCATAATTCAATGTACAAGTATACCCCACTTCCAACCATGGAAATATAGTAATGTTAATATAATAATTAAAAGTATATTTTACATCAAAATCATAATAATGCAATGGTATGATATCCAAGACATTCCCACCAAACATAAAAGTTTTATCTTGTTGCATATCCGCTGTTGGAGCATGAAGTAATCCTGTTGTTCCCCTCAATGCCTGTCCATAGCTATTAGTACAAACGCACAAAAATCCCCAAACAATAATTCCAATCCAAGCCCCTCCTATGCTATCAATGTTTTTGTGCAAGCAACCACTTAAAATATTTTTCATGCTCATCTACTAAATGTTCCCAAGAATATTCCGTACGAATCTCTTTTAAATTTCCATTTATAAAATTATCCTTATCCCTTGCTACAACAGCATCTATATCATTCAATAACTCTCTCACATCGGCAACTGTATGATAATATTCCGCATTGTTTTTTAATACAGCCCGATTGAATATATTATCATTCGCTAAAATAAAACAATCTGAAGCCATAGCTTCTAAAAGCGACGGGTTTGTTCCTCCCACCGAATGACCATGAAAATAGGCAAAAGAGAACTTTCGTATCGAATTCAATTTCTTGAAATCATAAATCCCCCCCATAAAACGTATAGATTTTTCTCTACCATACTGTGCTACCAATTCCTTGCCATGAGGAGTATTGGTCTTTCCTATAATGACCAATGGTTTACATCCATTCTCTTTAGAAGCAAGATATCCTTCTATAGCCATTACTATATTATTTTCAGGCTCCAATCTTGCCACAAGCAGATAATAACTGTCCGGAATCAAATTAAACTCTTTTAGATATTCCGAATTATAGTCATCGTGAACATCCGCCCCATAAGCAAGGAACTTACTTTCTTTACCATATTTTTCTTTATAGTAATCATAAATCCCCATATTGTCAGCTATCAAGTAATGGCTATGCTTAACTGTCATCCGTTCCTCCCAAAGACGAATTTCCGTACCCATTTATTAAATTTGGTACGTTTATATTCCAAACCGTCCATATTCGTTGTGAATATGGGATATTTAATATCTTTACATCAAACCAAATATAAGCAGGCACAATACTAGTATATCCAGCTTCATAGATGATATCAAAATTATCTCGTTTCAGTGCATCTCTCAGTGAAGCAAAATCATAAAAAAAACTCCCAAGAGAACTCCCCATCCATGTTTCAGGACTATATATATGCTTAATACGGACTCCTTTATAAGTTTTCTCCTTATAAGGATGGAAATGAGGAGAATAAACGGTCACTTCATGACCTCTTTTTGCTAAACCTACAGATATGTATTCAGCAAATTGTTCGAAACCTCCGTAGTTGTTGGGAATACCACGAGTGCTAATAAAAGCTATTTTCATTGAAAATTAAATGTATGAAGTTTAACCAAAACATGGACAAGCATACTTTGGTACTAAAGAATATATAAAAACAAGATTATTATTTTTGTGCAGAAAAAATGCCAAAGAGAAAGTAAAGAATTTATCTTAACTCGGTTATTTTTACGTTTTCGTACAAATGTTTTTCTAATACAAAAAATTGTACATAACTACATTCAGAAAGACATTCTCATTGTTACAACAAATACTTTCCGATTACCCAATAGAGTAATTTCTTTTCAATTATAATAAAGATTTAACTTTGAAAATAAATTTCATGCTATTTTCTTCAATAGCAATTTATCCAACCCTCTTTGTACGCAATACGCAAAGCATATAGCCAAACAAATTGTAAGAACAGAAGTTACAACATAATTTAGATTACTATCTGATATATAATTTTCTAAATGTAGTCTCTCTACTACCCTAAACATCACCATATGACAAAGGTAGATTTCCATAGATATACCACTAAGAAAATCTATTATTTTATTATGCAACCATTTTTTATCAGAGCCTAAGGCATACATATGGTATGCAGTAAAGACAATCAACAATGGGAATAAAGAATGACCTAACAAATCTGATATTGGTAATAAAAAATACCCTATATTCAATACTAAACAAAACAGTAACATCCACCCTCCTATTATATTCATCCAATTATGTATCTCCTTTCTATATAAATAAAGTAGTCCACCTATAACAAAATAAGGTGCACTATATAGTATATTATGCCTGCCTGGATTAAAATTAATAAACTGTTCCGTAAAGAAATATTCTTGACAAAGTATATTTATGATTATTGTTATACCTAATACAAACCACGCACGCTTCTTACTATTCATTAAAAAAACAAAGAATGGAAATAACATATAAAATAGAAATACAGTTCCTAAAAACCATCCTACCCCAATCACCTCTAAACTATTATTAGGTAAAAGTCCAAAAACTAATGTACAATTCATAAATGCCTCAAACAAACTTCCTTTAGAAAATCCAATCATTATATCTATTAAACTAAGGAATGCAAAGAAAGGCAAGATACGCCAATATCGCTTCGTATAAAAACAGTTCAATGTTATACTGCCTGTTTTTATACGTTCATAATAACCACAGCAAAGAGAAAAACTACTTATAATAAAAAATAGAAAAACAAAGTTTGTAAACCACTCAATAACAGGAGTTATATTGTGTAAATGAGGAGTAGGAGAAATATTAGCAAGGATATGCATCAAAGCGATTCCAATAGCACAAAAAGCACGAAATCCATTCAGATTATTGTATCTATTCATAAGTATTAAATACAGAGAATTTAATAATATCTATATTATGATTTACTTTATTTTTCAACACGATATGCCTTATACAAATGGTGATGTACTCGTTCGCTTTCTGGTGGTAACTGCATATAATCACCATAAGTAGTGCGAAGTACATTGTCATAATCTTTAGGAATATAAAATTCCGCATCCTCAAAAATCCATTTTATACGATTTTCTATCTGTTCTTTTTTAAAAATAACTCTATCTGGATGTGTTAACCAAGCAGCACAGCTAATGTAAGCCGATTTTTCATAGTTTAATGTTTTAAGTAATTTGTTTGTTTTCTTGACAAAATATCTTTGACCAACTATATGAGTATAAATAAAAGCCGGAAACTTTATCAGATTTTTTATTATACCTTTTGTATTCCCCTTATGATAATATTTTCTGGCAGCAAGAAATATAAGAGAGTTATTAGGTCCAACATATTCCATTGTCTTAAAAGCCTCATCATAAGTTTTACCCAATCCGTCAAACGGATAAATATCAACAAATACTCCCATACCACAATCCTTTTCGTTAACAACATCTATCCAAGTACGTGAATCACTAATACGGGCAATCATGTGAGGATAATTCTTTCTAGTTTCCATAGTCAAACATTCCAAAGGCATTAATTCATCTCTATGCTTTTTGAAAAAGCTCAATAGTTTATCATAATCTGGACGGGGCATAGCAATATCAATATCATCATCCCACGGAATGAATCCATTATGACGAATGGCTCCTATTAACGTGCCCCATATCAATACATAACGAAAATTATGCTCTTCACATATGCAAGCGACTTTTTTTAATATTTCAAGTGCTATTCGTTGGCTCTCTTTAAACTCTAATTCTATCATATTTTCATTTTTTTAAATCCAAAACTTCTCATCTTCTTTATCTAGAATAAATGAAGTAGAAACCGTATTTTTCAACAGACAATGTATTTTATAGGCAAATACCACATCATGCAATCCCAAACCTATATTATAAACAACAATTCGTTGTTCATCGTTTTCTCTTCCTCTATTTTTACCTATAAGGATATTACCAAACTCATCAAACTCCTTAAAACGGTCAAAATATCGAAATCCACTCACATGGCCAGTATCATCACCATATACTTTGTCAAAAAATAAATCACAATTTTGGAAGCCACGAGTATGAATTGGAACTAACAGCAAACCTTTCCGATATAGTTCATTATTTTCACATATAAGATTTTGCGCATCAGTAATACAAGAAATTAAAACATCCGCTCCACTTACCAGGTGGTCTATTGTATCGACAATTTCAAAAGAAACATTATTAACCTCTTTAAAACGCTCTATAAAAGATTCTGCCTGGGTTTTATAACGTAATAAACGAAATTTTAGTTTCTTGTCACTAAAAATAGACAACAAGCAAAGTACCGTAGCACGAGCTGTATTACCCAACCCCATAAACGAATAAGTGTCCGTATTGGTACGTTGAAGATGCTGAATACTTAAAGCAGCAACTGCTCCCGTTCGCATTGTTGTTATCCAATCTCCATCTATTAAAGCTTGCAATTGTCCAGACTTACTGTCATACAACAGAATTTCACTTCCAAGAGAAGGGGTTGCCCCCAATATTCTATGAACTACCTTCATTCCAAACACTCCATAAGAACTCGGCAAACAGCATGGCATTGAAGTAAAAAAATCATTACCTTGTGGATGCACACTCATCTTAGGAGGAAGTTGTGCTAATGCTTTTAGTCTAAATGATTCATCCACCCATTTTACACATTCAAGCGGAGATATATTAAGACCATATATATCTCTATTTTGGATAACAAGAACCTCTCTCCCCATCATCAAAACCTTCTTAATATATCAATCAAACGCGCATTATCTTTACGACTACGGATAGCTAAGCGTACTAGATTATAACCAAACATATTGGATTTCAACCCACAATTACTAACTATCACATCGTTCTCTATTAATTTTTGTGTAAGCTCTGATGATGTATATTTAGCTATTACTTCACACAAAAAATAGTTAGCCTGTGAAGGAATTACACGCAAATAAGGAATACTCTGCAATTCCGTATAAAAAGTTTCACGTTCCGCTATAAATTTGGCACAAGCCTTAATATAATCCTTTTCGTATTTACCATAAATTTGCAAATAGAATTCTGCAAATGAATTAATATTCCAAATACTCACTTCCTTTTTCATCCGCACTATCAAATCAATATCCGCTGTAGCCAAAATACCAAGCCGCAGACCAGGAACACCATAAGATTTTGAAATAGATTTCATAACCATCATGTGAGGATAAGCAGTCAATATATCATCATACAGCAAACTATTATCAACAGCTCCATAAGTAAAGTCTACAAAACTTTCATCTACAAGTAAACGAATACCTTTTATTGCACACCACTCTGCCAACTGCAAAACATCATTTTTAGGCATAAAATGCCCTGATGGATTATCTGGATTTATCAGCATCATCAATGAAATATTTTTATCTTCAAAATATGCCATTAAGTCCTCAGCCGTATATTCAAAATTTTTGTTTTGAGGGAAAAAGGGGACTATTTGTTCTTTGCGAAGCCTATTAGGATATTCATCAAAAGTAGGATATATGATACCAACTTTGTCACCCGAATGTTCTTCCATCACTACCTTTATCAATTCCGCCGCACCATTTCCCACTACTATGTAATCCTGCTTTACACCAAAGTATTTCCCGGCAAGCAATGAATTTATCTGCATACCCGATGGATAATTTTCAAGCAAAGTATCAAAATTAGCACGTAATTCATCCTTCATCCGTTTGGGTGGAAAAAAAGGATTCACCAAATAACAATAATCCAACATTTGAGGAAAACGCCAATAACCTCCATAACGTTTATGATATTCTTTCCATTTTATATCCTTATCACTGAATATAGTAGATGCAATATCCAAATCCTGCACATCATCTATTTCATACCATTTTTCATTAGTTATCGGCAATGCCTTTAAAGTAGAACTGTGTAAATGAAGCAATATGCGCAATACCTGTTCGTAATATTCATTATTACCCATTACTCGACAATAAGCCTCAAGAAATGGTACATATTGGTATTTTGAAAACTCACTACTAAACTTATAAATATTCACTGTCTTATAATAGACATCTGCATTCTCATAACAAAAAGCTTCTTTCGGAACAAAATTGGTTATGTTACGATCATTGTCAACACAAACCATTGTACCATCCATCCACGTTTCATATTTAGCAACAAGCGCCAAATCCGGATCACGATGATTTATCAGCAACTCAAGCATCCTGTCCTCAAAAATCAAATCAGATTCCAGTAGAATTGTGTCATCCTTGCATAATTCTTCTTTAGCTAATGCCAATGAATAAATATTGTTTGTCCGATCGTAAATAGGATTATTAATATACTCTATTTTCAAAATATCATCATAACGATGTCCTATATAGTCTATCAGTTTTTTCCCTTCATAACCTACCACTATAACAAGACGGTTAAGATTAAATTTTGATAATTGGGTAATCATTCTATCAATAAGTCGAATGCCATTAACCTCTACCATGCATTTAGTATTGTTCTTGGTTAATTCACCTAAACGTTTCCCCATTC
>VOFI01001027.1_pt1 | contig 92001 bp, 95 predicted proteins | sample 5384131 | NCBI WGS metagenome assembly VOFI01 (sample SAMN12384728, study PRJNA508395) | human gut metagenome | isolation source: healthy gut H | host: Homo sapiens
TGGATGCGCTGGATGCCGGCGCCGAGGACTTCTCTCCCGACGGCCCCGTGTTCGAGATCACCACCGATCCCGACAGCTTCAACGATGTGGTGAAGGCGCTGGAGGCCAAGGGCTATACCTTCGCCAGCGCTGAGCTGGAGATGGTGCCGCAGACCTACGTGACCATGACCGGCGAGGATGATGTGAAGAACATGAACAAGCTCATCGATATGCTGGAGGACAACGAGGACGTGCAGAACGTGTGGCACAACTGGCAGCAGGACTAAGAAAGAGTTTCAAGCAGCCGAGAGGGCTTGCTGTCTGTGAATTGCAGGCGGCAAGCCCTTTAGTTTTGCCTTGATCCTGCGGTTGTTGTAGTAATCCAGATATTCGATCAGTTCCCGTTTGAAGTGTTCCATGGATTGAAATTCTTGCAGATATAACAGCTCACTTTTGAGCAGTCCGAAGAAATTCTCTATCACAGCGTTGTCCAGACAGTTTCCCTTGCGGCTCATGCTCTGGCGAACACCTTTCTCTCGGAGCATCTGTTGATATTGCCTATGCTGGTATTGCCATCCTTGGTCGGAATGAAGGATCAACCCGGTGCCATCCGGGATCTTCTCAAAAGCCTCGTCCAGCATGGTGGTTACCATGCTGAGTACAGGACGATTCGATATGGTATAACTGACCAGATCGCTGCTGTGCAGATCGAGAATCGGGGACAGATAGAGCTTTTTTCTCCGAACAGGCTGAACTCCGTCACATCCGTGACCCATTTCTGATTCGGCCTGTCCGCATGGAAGTCCCGATTCAGTAAGTTTGGTGCGATTTTGCCGACTTCGCCCCTGTAAGAACGATACTTCTTCGTTCGGACACGGCAAACCAAGCCCAATTCCTTCATAAGCCGCTGGACCGTCTTGTGATTTAAGGGCAGTTTGCGGTTACGCAGTTCTGCTGTGATCCGGCGATAGCCGTATCTTCCTTTGTTTTCATGGTAAATTGCCGTGATTTCTTGTTTTTCTGACTCATACTTATCCACCCGCTTCATCCGTTTCAGATGATAGTAGAAGGTCGCACAGGGCAGTTGAGCGATTGAGAGCAGAATACTGAGTGCGTGTTTTTGCCTTAGCTTCTGAACTACCAGCGTTTTTTGCGCTGGCGTCGCTCGTCTTCCAAAACCAAGGCTTGCAAGTTTTTTAGGTATACCTCTGCACGCAGCCGCTGAACTTCTGCCAGCAGATCTTCTTCTACCTCCTTTGGCAGCTGCTTTGGCGGACGGCCCTTGCTGCTGCGGCCACGCCGTTCGATGGCGAACCCTTCCGGACCTTCGGTCAGATAGATTCGTTCCCAATCCTGAATCCGGCGATGACTATTTACCTCAAATCTTCGCACGGTTTCGCTATAGCTCAGTTGCTCCTGCTGCATGGTTTCCACGACCAGCTTCTTGAATTCCGGCGTGTATCGTTTGTTCGGTACTCCTTTTGGCATAGAAAAACACCCCACTTGTTAGATAGTATATCATACTGTCTAACTGCGTATACACACGAACAGAAAAGGAGCCTTAACAGAATGGAGAGAATCGAAACGGTTGAATTTACCAATATGTGCATGATCTGTGATGGCAGCCGGGTCATCGTGATGGAGCGGGAAAAGCGGGACTGGCCGGGCGTCACCTTCCCCGGAGGTCATGTAGAGCCGGGAGAATCCTTTACGGATGCCGTGATTCGGGAGGTGCAGGAGGAAACCGGACTGAATATCCGTTCCCCTCAGCTCTGCGGCATCAAGGACTGGTGTGAGGATCAGTGCAGGTTTGTTGTGCTGCTTTATAAGGCAACTTGTTTTGATGGCGAACTGCGCTCCAGCCCCGAAGGTAGGGTCTGGTGGGAGGATATTGCCGATTTGCCCAAGCTTAAGCTGTCTTTGGATATGCGTGATATGCTTCGGGTTTTCACAGAAGAAGCTTTGAGCGAGTTCTTCTACTATCAGGAAGGCAGTGCGTGGAAGTATGACCTGAAGTAGTAAAACGGTGATAAAGAGCAGGGAGCTTCATGCTGTCCTGCTTTGATGCACCTGTTTTACGCTAAAAAGCATCCCCCGGCGTTTACCGGGGGATGCCTTCGTATATCCGGATGTGCTTTACAGAGTCTCCTTGATCTTGGCTGCGATCTGGTCGGCGGTGAGGCCGTACTCCCGCAGCACATCCTTGGCCTTGCCGGACTGGCCGAAGCAGTCGTTGATGCCGATCTTGCGGAATTTACAGTTCACCTTGCCCATGAGGACGTCCGCCACGGCATCGCCCAGACCGCCGATGACGCTGTGCTCCTCCACCGTCACCACGTTGCCGCACTTCTGTGCGTACTTCGTGACGCAGGCGGCGTCGATGGGTTTGATGGTGTGAACGTTGATGACAGAGATATGAATGCCCTCTGCGGCCAGCAGCTCCGCCGCCTCCAGCGTCTCACTGACCATCAGGCCACAGGCGAACACCGCAGCATCCTTACCCTCCCGGAGGACGTTGGCCTTGCCGATCTCGAAGGGATAGTCCTGCTCGAAAACAGGGGAGGCCAGCCGGGCGGTCCGCAGATAGGCGGGACCCTCCATTTGAGCCAGAGCGAAGGTGGCCTTTCGGGCCTCGTTGCCGTCGGCAGGGACGATGACAGTCATGCCGGGGATCATCCGCATAAGGCCGATATCCTCGATGGACTGGTGGCTGCCGCCGTCCTCGCCCACGGACACGCCGGCGTGGGAGCAGCAGATCTTCACATTGAAACGGGGGTAGGCGATGGAGTTGCGGATCTGCTCATAGGCCCGGCCTGCACCGAACATAGCAAAGGTGGAGCAGAAGGGAATGAGCCCCATGGTGGACAGGCCCGCCGCCACATCCATCATGTTGCACTCGGCAATGCCGCAGTCGAAGAAGCGATCGGGATAGGCCGCCTTGAAAAATTTGGTCATGGTAGCCCCGGCCAGATCGGCATCCAGCACCACAATCTTATCGTTGGAAGCGCCCAACTCTACCAGCGCCTTGCCGTAGGCTTCACGGGTGGCGATTTTTTCACTCATGCTCTCAGTCCTCCAATTCCTTCAAAGCCTGCTGGCGCTGCTCCTCATTGGGAGCCTTGCCGTGCCAGCCCACCTGATCCTCCATAAAGGAAACGCCCTTACCCTTCACGGTGTGGGCCAGGATGCACTTGGGCTTGCCGGAGGCCGTGGGAGCGTCCAGCGCTGCGGCAATGGCATCCAGATCGTGACCATCGATCTCGTGGAGATCGAAGCCGAAGGCCCGCAGCTTGGCGGGCAGATCGCCCAGAGACATGACCTCGTCGTTGCGCCCGTCGATCTGCAGCCCGTTGTTGTCGATAATGACCGTCAGGTTGTCCAGCTTATAGTGGGCAGCGGACATGAATGCCTCCCAGATCTGTCCCTCCTGACACTCGCCGTCGCCCAGCAGCGTGTAGACCTTCACGTCCTGTCCCTGATGCTTGGCACCCAGTGCCATACCAACAGCGATGGAGCAGCCCTGTCCCAGAGAGCCGGTGGAGGCGTCCACGCCCGGAACCTTTTTACAATCGGGATGCCCCTGCAGGATACTGTGGAGCTGGCGGAAGTTGGTGAACTCGTCCCGGCTGATGAAGCCACGCTCCGCCAGCACTGCATAATAGCAGGGGGCGGAATGGCCCTTGCTGAGAACGAAGCGATCACGGTTGGGGTCCTTGGGATTTTTGGGGTCGATACGCATCTGTCGGAAGAACAGGGTGGTCATCAGCTCTGTGGCGGACAGGGAGCCGCCGGGGTGGCCGCTGCCGGCGTTGGCCGTCATGTTGATGATGTCCCGGCGCACCTGTTTGCAAATGCAGGAAAGTTCTGCCGTATTCATGGGTAACCTCCATCTCATCATATTTCTTTTAGCATATAGCATTTGGACGGTAAAGTCAATGAATCTGCGGGAAAAATCCGGCGGATCACTCGTCTATCTTGCCCTTGGGCTTCACCCGTGACAGGGGATTGGCACGGGCTGCCACCCGTAGGGCCTCGTTGTCGATGTGGGTGTAGATTTCGGTGGTGTTCAGGTGCTCATGGCCCAGCACCTCCTGCACGGCCTTGACATCCACGCCGTTTTGCAGCATCAGGGTCGCTGCCGTGTGGCGCAGCTTGTGGGAGGAGTAGTGGGTGCTGTCCAGCCCCGCCTCCAGCAGATGCCGCTTCACCAGCGCATGGACCATGGAGCGGCTGATGCGTCGGTTCTGCTGGGAGAGGAACAGGGCGTCCTCGTCCCTGCCGGTGATGGGTCGCCGCACCGCCAGATACTGCTCCAGAGCCGCCTGACACGCCTCATTGAGGTAGACGATGCGGACCTTGTTGCCCTTGCCCAGTACGTGGAGGGCCTCTCCTTGAATGTCACTGCGGTTCAGGCCGATCAGCTCGGAGATTCGCAGACCGCAGTTGAGAAACAGCGTTAAAATACAGTAATCCCGCTCCCGATTAGGGCCGTCTACGCTGTCTAAAAGGGCCATGCTCTCCTCCAGTGTCAGATAGCGGGGCAGGGTCTTTTTCAGCTTGGGCGAGTCCATATCCTTCACGGGATTCTCCTCCAGCACATGGACCTTGTTGCAGAGATAGCCGTAAAAGGAGCGAATGGTGGCCAGCTTTCTGGCACGGGAGGCGGCGTTGAGTCCCTTTTCAGAGCGCTGGCTATTCTGGTGCAGCACCCGATCCCGACTGAGGTAGGTCATATAGCCGTAGATATCCGTCAGCGTCACCGAGGCGATGAGGTCCCGATCCACATCCCGGATGCTGACCTGATCCATAGGGACATCCCGCAGAGCCGGGTCACGGGTCTGCTTCAGGTAGCGGAAAAAATTCCGCAGATCCAGAAAATACTCGTCCACAGTCCGCTGGGAGTGGGCCTTAATGGTCTCATGGTAGGACAGAAAGTCCAGCAGCAGCTGGGGGGCCTCCTGTCGGTAGTCGATGGGCATGGTCTCACCTCGCAAAATGGCACGGCGTCGCCGCCGCTCTGCAGCTATTATACCATGCTGCGGGGATTTTGCAAGGCGCTGGGGTTTGCATCCTCGGCATGGGTATGGTATAATCCCAGCATAGAGCACCCCGGCGGCGCATAGAGTGTGCCGGAGGGGGTGAGGGCCATGGTACTGTGGCTGCGGCACAGGCGGCTCCTGTGGAGCATTCTGGTAGCGCTGGCGACCCTGCTGCTGACACTTCTGCTGACCGGACGGCAAACCCGGCCCACTGCGGTCGGCGGAGAGATATCCTCACCGGGGACGGTCATCGTGCTGGATGCCGGACACGGCGGGGAGGACGGCGGTGCCGTGTCCCCGGATGGCGTGCCGGAGAGCGGCATCAACCTGCAGATCGTCCGAAAGGCGGAGGGGCTGTTGGTGTTTCTGGGCCGCAGTGTCCGATTGACCCGAACAGGGGAGGAGGCCATCTATTCTCCGGAGGCCCAGACCCTGCGGGAGAAGAAAGTATCGGACCTGAAGAACCGTGTGGCGCTTATCAACGCCCTGCCCCATGCGGTGCTGCTCAGCATCCATCAGAACAGTATGCCCCAGCACCCCGCCGTCCACGGGGCGCAGGTCTTCAGCAATCCACAGGAGCCTGCCGCCGGGCTGGCGCAATCCATCCAGCAGGCGCTGAATCTGACAGTAAACACCGGAAACGAAAAGACCGCCAAGGCCATAGGGGACTCGGTGTACCTCATGAAGCACATCACGTGTCCGGGGGTGCTGGTGGAGTGCGGCTTCCTGTCCAACTCCCACGAGGCGCAGCTGCTCCGACAGCCGGAGCAGCAGAAGCGTCTGGTGGCGGCCATTGTGGCCGGATACTTGAATTTTGGGAATCATTGACAAAGAATAAGGGGATATCCATGAAAGCGAAGACTGTTTTTTTCTGCACGGAGTGCGGCAATGAGACGCCCAAGTGGTCGGGACGCTGTCCCGCCTGTGGTGCATGGAATACCATTGTGGAACAGACGGATAAGCCGGTGAAAAGCGGAAGAAAGTCTGTTTTTTCCACAACTGTAAAGGCAGAACGCATCACAGAACTGGGTACCTCTGACGAGATCCGCTTCCTGACGGGTATGGGGGAGCTGGACCGGGTTTTGGGGGGCGGCGCCGTCAAGGGATCACTGGTCTTGGTGGGCGGTGCGCCGGGTATTGGCAAATCTACACTGATGCTCCAGATCTGTAAAAAATTAGGAGAGTTCTCCAAGGTGCTATACGTTTCCGGCGAGGAATCCACCCACCAGCTGAAGCTGCGGGCGCAGCGGCTCCGGGTGGGGAGCGAAAATCTGTATGTTTTGTCGGAGACGTGTTTAGGGAATGTCATGGAATGTGTCCGGGAGGAAAAACCGGATGTGCTCATCGTGGACTCCATCCAGACGCTGTATAATGAAGAGATGGATTCTCCCGCCGGCGGCGTGGGGCAGGTGAAGGACTGTACCATGGCCCTGATGCAACTGGCAAAGGGACAGGGCATTACGGTATTTGTCATCGGCCACGTCAACAAGGAGGGCTCTATCGCAGGTCCCAAGGTGTTGGAGCACATGGTGGACTGCGTGCTGTACTTCGAGGGCGATCAGCACATGACCTACCGCATCCTGCGGGCAGCCAAGAACCGTTTCGGCGCCACCAACGAGATCGGCGTCTTTGAAATGATGGACTGGGGCCTGAAGGAGGTGGAGAATCCCTCCGAAATGCTGCTGTCGGGCCGTCCCAAGGATGCACCGGGGACCTGCGTCACCTGCGCTATGGAGGGAGCCCGCCCGGTTTTGGCGGAGGTGCAGGCTCTCATCGCTCCGGCCAGCGCCGCCAATCCCCGGCGCATGAGCAACGGCTTTGACTACAACCGCTTTGCGATGCTGCTGGCGGTACTGGAGAAGCGGGGGAATCTGAAGGTCTCCCAGTGTGATGCATACCTGAATATCATCGGCGGTCTAACGCTGGAGGAACCGGCGGCGGATCTAGCCGCTGTGGTGGCCATCGCCTCCAGCTATCTGGACAAGCCCGTCCCCAGCCATATGGCCGCCATCGGAGAGGTGGGACTGTCCGGGGAAATACGGTCTATCAATCACATGGAGCAGCGACTCTCTGAGGTGCAGCGGCTGGGTTTCACGCAGTGCATCGTCCCGGAGCACCGGGTCAAAGAGATGAAAGAACTGCCGCATCTGGAGCTTCTGCCGGTACAGAACGTGGCGCAGGCTCTCCAGCTGCTGGTACAGGGAAAGCTGATGAAGTGATGCGAGAAAAGGAAGAGGGCATATGCCCTCTTCCTTTTTTTGTAACGGATGTAAGATAGTAATACTTTACAGTGACTAATAGAAATTCCTGGTTTTCGGCGACCTGCTTTCGGGGGATAAGCACCATCCTTGACACGCTAAGAATTGCCAGATATTCTGTTATGTCTGCTGACAGCGAAGGGTAAGGGCGAATCTCAACAAAATATGTACCCACGTCAAAAGAGAGCGAGTATCCTGTAAATTATCCATTTGAAGGAGATTCTCTTCCTCACGACCTGTTCGGAAACTATATAGAGTGTTCCGGTAAACTGGTGGTAGGCGGCAATTCAATTGAATCGATCATTCTGATGATTGCGCCGTTTGCTACATCATGGGAGGAGGGGAGATTTTGCTGCTGCCTTTCATAGTCCAGCGGAAGAAACTCCGTCATCGTCCCTCGATATCGCTTGGGCAGGAAGGTATTCTGGCAGCGAGGATTCTCCCGTTCCCTGATGGCCACCGTCTCATAAAACCGCTTCCATAGGGATCGGAAGCAAAGCTCCTCCTCACCGGGCAGGGCCAACTGCAGGCTGTCTACCCGCATCATTCGGGATCGGCCGCTGCTGTATAGCAGTAGGTCCTTGTGTGTACTGTCGTAGATAAAAAAGGATTCGTTGGCATAGCGATTGCAGAAGTGGTTTCGCAGCAGGGGGAGGACTCGATTTTTTGGCTCGATTTCCGCTCCCAGCACGCCACTGTACTCGGAAAAACGGATGAAGCCACGCAGCTTCTCTAACTCGCCGCTCATGTGCCGCAGAGCCTTGGCCACGGGGTAGTAGGCCGCATCCGACTGGTTTCTCAGGAAATCCGGTCCTTCGTCCATCAGCTTGCGGACAAAGGTGTAAAGGTGCAACTCTTTATCCTCCATACAGGTGAGAAAGGCACGGTGCAGCAGCTCTGCGGCACGCTTGGAGCGCTTGAAGATGCCCCGGTACACCCGTCGGGCGTGCTCCGGCACCGTCAGGATGCTGCGGACGGAATACAGGGAAAAACACTCCTCATCGCTGTAAAAGGCGATGGGGAATTCTTTGTGTACATAGCTTTCAAACACGCAGCAAAGGAATCCGTCGAAGCTGCCGTCGTATTGAAAGACCACATCCTGCCATGCCATCGTATCACCCCGCCGAGTCAAACAGCGACAGCTGCCGGCACTCTTCCGGCGGCAGCTGCCCTCGCTCCATCGCCTCTAATTGCCGCTGAAGGGTCTGGGCGGTAAATTGCAGGCCCTGCCGCATCCGGCCGCCGCAGGTGATAAAGAACTGCGCCCTCTTCAGCACCACCCCCAGTTTTTTCAGGTCCTCGAACCGCAGCGTACCATGGCGGCGGGCCGAGACGATACGCCGTGCGCTTATCGGACCGATGCCCGGCACCCGTAGCAGCGTCTCGTATTCGGCGTTCATGATCTCCAGCGGAAACTGTTCCAGATGTCCGATGGCCCAGTGGCACTTGGGGTCCACCAGCGGATTGAAGTCCGGGTGCTGCTCGTCCAACAGCTCCTCGGCCCGGAAGCCGTAAAACCGCAGCAGCCAGTCCGCCTGATACAGGCGGTGGCCCGGTCCCGAATCTGTGCCATGGGCCGCAGAATGGCCTGTTTGCTTTTATCCGGAGCCAGCGTTTGCAAGCCCTTCTGAGAGGGCAGCTCGATGTTAACGCTGAGCCGGTCTGCCAGCAGCCCCAGCCGCTGCACCAGCTCCGGCGATGTGCCGGGGATGGCTTTGGCATGGATATACCCGTTGAAGCGATACTCCTCTCGCAGGATCCGCAGGCACTCGATCATCCGTTCGGTGGTGTAATCCGGGCTTCGCAGCACGCCAGAGGAGAGGAACAGCCCCTCGATATAGTTGCGGCGGTAAAAGCCGATGGTCAGCTCCGCCAGCTCCCGTGGCGTGAAGGCCGCCCGGCGGGTATCGTTGCTGCGCCGGTTGACGCAGTACTTGCAGTCGAACACGCAGCTGTTGGTCATCAATACCTTCAGCAGGGTGATGCATCGCCCGTCGGCGGAGAAGCTGTGGCAGCAGCCGGCGATAGAGGAGGTGGTGTTGCCGATCATCCCCCCGGCCGGGCGCTGCGCCTGACGCCGCTGGAGGTGCAGGCTGCATCGTATTTGGCGGCGTCCGTCAGGATGGCCAGCTTATCCAGCAGTTCCATGCCGTTACACCGTGCGGCGGCGCTGCTGGGGGCGATCCAGCCGGTCGATGACATGAATGGCGCTGCCGGAGAAGAAAGCCACGCCAACCACCATCATAATAAATCCAAAGGTCGTCATAGTACATACCTCCTGTGAAACTTTTGTTCGGCCCTCATTATAAGTCGAACATCCGTTTCTGTCAATAGAAAATAGAACAAAATTTCTATATTTCTGCAGAGAGGTTGACCGGCCCCGGATTTTGTATTAAAATAGGGGAAAACAACAAGCAGGGGATAAAAGTACATGAATGAATTGCAGCAGCGTTTTATTCGGGCAAGGCGGCAGGCCATCGCCCTGAACTATCAGCATCTCAACGACAAGCAGCGGGAGGCGGTGCTCTCCACGGAGGGGCCGCTTCTTCTGCTGGCCGGAGCCGGCAGCGGCAAGACCACGGTGCTTATCAACCGGGTGGCCAACCTTCTGCGCTATGGCCGGGGCAGCGACACGGAGGAGATCCCCATGCCCATCTCCGACGATGAGGTGGAGTTTCTGGAGCAGTATGTCCGGCACCCGGACCCGGAGCAGAAGCCCTTGGCGGATTATCTGTGCGCCGTGGAGCCCGCCCGCCCGTGGGAGGTACTGGCCATCACCTTCACCAACAAGGCTGCCAATGAGCTGAAGGATCGTCTGGAGCGGATGCTGGGGGAGGAGTCCCGTGACGTGTGGGCCGCCACCTTTCACTCCGCCTGCGTGCGGATTCTGCGGAGGGACATCGACAAGCTGGGCTTTGACCGCAGCTTTACCATCTACGATACCGACGACACCAAACGGGTCCTGAAGGAGATTCTCAAAGAACTGGAGCTGGATGAAAAGACATTTCCGGTCCGTGAAATCCAGACCATCATCTCCCGCTCCAAGGATGATATGATCCTGCCGGAGGAGTTTGCCGCTCAGGCAGAAAAATCTCAGGATTGGCGGCGTAAGCGCATCAGTAAAGTATATGCGCTTTACAATCGGAAGCTACGGGACGCCAATGCGCTGGACTTCGACGATATCATCCTCCACACGGTGGATCTGCTGCGGACGGATAGGGAGACGCTGGCCTACTACCAGCGTAAGTTCCGTTACGTCCTCATCGACGAGTATCAGGACACCAACCATTTGCAGTATCTGCTGGCCAGTCTGCTGGCAGGGGGACACCGCAACATCTGCGTGGTAGGCGACGACGATCAGAGCATCTACCGCTTCCGGGGGGCCAACATCGAGAACATCCTGAATTTTGAAAAGCAGTATACCGGCGCCCGTACCATCCGTCTGGAGCAGAATTACCGCTCTACACAGAACATTCTGGACGGGGCCAACGCCGTCATCCGCCACAACACCGGCCGCAAGGGCAAGACTCTGTGGACGGAGAACGGAAAAGGGGAAATCATCACCGTCAAGACCTGCTTCAATGAGTCCGACGAGGCCAACTATGTAGTGGGGCAGATCATGATGAACTACCGTCGGGGCGTCAACTGGAAGGAACACGCCGTGCTCTACCGAACCAACGCCCAGTCCAACGCCATGGAGTATGCCTTTAAGCGCAACGGCGTACCCTATAAGATCATCGGCGGCATGAAGTTCTTCGACCGGGCCGAGGTCAAGGATATGCTGGCCTACCTGTGCGTCATCAACAACCCCACCGATGATCTGCGGCTGCGGCGCATCATCAACGTACCCTCCCGCAAGATCGGCACCGCCACGGTGGATAAGGCGCAGGTGATCGCTACGGAGGAGGGGAGGCCCCTCTATGAGATCCTCTGCCACGCATCCGACTATCCAGAGCTGAAATCAAGCGCTGTAAAGCTTCTTACATTTACAGATATAATGGAGGAAATGCGCCGCCATGTGGCCGATCTGGGGCTGGTGGAGTTCTACGAATATGTGTGTGACCGCACCGGCTATGTGCGGATGCTGCAGGAAAAGGACGATATGGAGAGCCGGGGCCGGCTGGAGAACGTACAGGAGTTGGCCTCCAGCATCATGGGCTTTCTGGAGAACGAGCCGGAGAACCCCACTCTGGCGGGCTTTTTGGACGAGGTGGCTCTATATACGGATCTGGACAGTCAGGCGGACTCCGACAACTGCGTCACCCTCATGACCATGCACAGCGCCAAGGGGCTGGAGTTTCCATGCGTGTTCGTGGTGGGCATGGAGGACGGCCTGTTCCCCGGCAACCGGGCCATGGGGGATGAGGAGGAGATGGAGGAGGAGCGGCGACTGTGCTACGTGGCCATGACCCGTGCCAAGGAGAAGCTGACCCTCACCAATACCCGGCAGCGCACCCTGTACGGCCGTACCAGCCCCGCTATGCCCTCCCGCTTTCTCAAGGAGATCCCGGAGGAGAATATGGAGTGGCTGGGGAAGCCCGAACCCCAGCAGGCGGCGTCCCACTGGGAGGGGGAGTGGCAGCGTCCTGCCGCTGCGTCACAGGTACGTACCCGTCGGGAGGAGCCAGTCCGATCTACAACGGCTCCGTCCGCTCCGTCGGTGCGGGCTCGCTCCGCAGCACCCTCTGCGCCCCTGATGCAGCTGCGGGCCGGCGACAGCGTTCGCCACAATGCCTTCGGAGACGGTATGGTGCTCAGCGTCCGGCCCATGGGCGGCGATGCGCTGGTGGAAGTGGCCTTTGACAAGATCGGCACCAAAAAACTGATGCTCAAGGCCGCCGGGACCCATCTGACCAAGCTGTGAGAGGGATAGACTCCCTGCGTTGGCGCAAAAATGCACGGAATGTTCGGAATATTTGCTTAGAACTTCTTGAAATCTCTCCCGGCGTTTGCTATAATAGCCCCAAAGGATAAACCCATCCACAATGGTAAAAAATTCAGCACAGAAAGGAATCGTTACCATGATCTATACTGCGGAAGTACAGCATATGTGTCCGGTGGCCAAGGGCGCTTACCACGGCCCGGCTCCCATCCCTGAGGAGGGGAGGTGGGTGCAGGCCAAGGAAATCTCCGATATCTCCGGCTTTACCCACGGTGTCGGCTGGTGCGCCCCTCAGCAGGGCGCCTGCAAGCTGACCCTGAACATCAAAAATGGCATCATCGAGGAGGCGCTGGTGGAGACCATCGGCTGCTCCGGTATGACCCATTCTGCCGCCATGGCCTCCGAGATCCTCATCGGCAAGACCATTCTGGAGGCGCTGAACACAGATCTGGTGTGCGACGCCATCAACACCGCCATGCGTCAGCTGTTCGAGCAGATCGTATATGGCCGGTCTCAGTCTGCCTTCTCTGAGGGTGGCCTATCCGTGGGCGCTTCTCTGGAGGATCTGGGGAAGGGACTGCGCTCTCAGGTGGGTACCATGTTCGCTACTAAGGCCAAGGGCCCCCGCTATCTGGAGATGGCCGAGGGCTATGTCACCCGGCTGGCGCTGAACAAGGACGACGAGATCGTGGGCTATGAGTTCATCAGTCTGGGTAAGATGATGGACTTCATCAAGACGGGCGACGACGCCGCTGCGGCGCTGGAGAAGGCCAAGGGTCACTACGGCCAGTTCGAGAACGCCGCCAAGTACATTGACCCCCGGCAGGAATAAGAGGAGGACAAAAAATGGCACTGTTTGAAAGCTACGAAAGAAGAATCGACAAGATCAATGGCGTCCTCGCTCAGTATGGCATTGGCTCCGTGGAGGAGTGCCGGGAGATCTGCAAGGCCAAGGGCTTCGACCCCTATGAGATCGTTAAGGGCATCCAGCCCATCTGCTTTGAAAACGCCTGCTGGGCGTATACCGTGGGCGCAGCTATCGCCCTGAAGTCCGGCGTCAAGACCGCTGCCGAGGCCGCCAAGATGATCGGTGTGGGCCTGCAGTCCTTCTGCATCGACGGCTCCGTGGCCGAGGACCGGAAGGTGGGTCTGGGTCACGGCAATCTGGGGGCCATGCTCCTCAGCGATGAGAGCAAGTGCTTTGCCTTTCTGGCGGGCCACGAGTCCTTCGCTGCTGCCGAGGGCGCTATCGGTATCGTGAAGAACGCCAACAAGGCCCGTAAGGAGCCCCTGCGGGTGATCCTCAACGGTCTCGGTAAGGACGCTGCCCAGATCATCAGCCGCATCAACGGCTTTACCTATGTTCAGACGCAGTTTGACTACTATACCGGCAAGCTGAGCATCGTCCGGGAGATTCGTTACTCCGAGGGTGAGCGGGCTGACGTCCGCTGCTACGGTGCCGATGATGTCCGGGAGGGCGTGGCCATTATGCACCACGAGGGTGTAGATGTGTCCATCACCGGCAACTCCACCAACCCCACCCGGTTCCAGCATCCTGTGGCCGGTACCTATAAGAAGGAGTGCAGCGAACAGGGGAAGAAGTACTTCTCCGTGGCCTCCGGCGGCGGCACCGGCCGTACCCTGCACCCGGACAACATGGGCGCCGGTCCCGCCAGCTACGGCATGACCGATACCATGGGCCGGATGCACTCCGACGCCCAGTTTGCCGGTTCCAGCTCCGTCCCCGCTCATGTGGAGATGATGGGCTTTTTGGGCATGGGCAACAACCCCATGGTCGGTGCTACCGTGGCTGTGGCCGTGGCGGTGGAGGAGAGCCTGAAGGGCTAAGGCTATGCTGCTGAACTGCGTATTCGTTGGTTTGGGCGGCGCAGCCGGTTCCATCTGCCGCTATCTTCTGGGGCTGCTGCCCCTGAAACCGGCCAGCGGCTTTCCGGCTATTACCCTGTGCATCAATATCGCAGGTGCCTTTGCGCTGGGCCTAATCGGGGCGCTGGCGGGGAAGTATGCCAAGCTGAACCCGCAGCTGCTTCTGTTCCTTCGGGTGGGGGGTGTGCGGCGGCTTCACCACCTTCTCTGCCTTTTCCGTGGAGACGGCAGGTCTGCTGCAAAGCGGAAAGACCGGCCTTGCGATGCTGTATACGGCGCTGAGCCTGCTGTTGGGCGTGACGGTGGTGCTGCTGGGGCAGCGGTTGGTGCGGTAAAGCGGCAAAGAAGAGACATATAAAAATGGCTCCTGACAAGCTGTCAGGAGCCATTTTTTTGTTATTACGGGATGCCCGTTTCATTTCGATTATCTTCCGGCAAAGGACTGCACACCGCTGCTGATGAACTGCCCGGCGAAGCGGGCTATTTCCTCCGGGGATTCCCTGGTGCCGTCCTGAAGCCAGCGCAGGGCCAGCATCAGATTTCCCGGCACGATGAAGGCGCAGAAGTAGTGGATCTTCTCCCGGTCGCCGGGACATAGCAGGGACAGATACGCCTCGATGAAGTCATCCCGTAGGATGCGGCAGATGCGCTCTGTATAGGCCCGGTCACCGTAGCCCCCCAGCAGCACCTTGCACAGGTCAGCGTTCTCCTGAATGAAGGCGTAGAGGTCCGTCAGGAAGGGGTAGCCGCCGGTCATGGAGTCCTTGGGATCGTGCCGCCGACAGAGCTCTGACAGACGCTCCGCCATCTCATCCTCCAGATGCAGCAGCAGGTCGTTGACGTCCTTATAGTGGATATAGAAGGTGCTGCGGTTGATATCCGCCTGCTCCGCCAGCTCCCGGACCGAGATGCTCTTGGCGCTCTTCTGGGTCATCAGATGCATCAGCGCCAGCCGCAGCTGCTTCTTGGTCTTTTTTACCCGTCTGTCAATGGTCGTGCCATGCATAGTCAACACCTCCGTATGCTGTAGAATAAACTGGCCTTATTCTACCATATTCGTCCATGAATAATCAACATTTTGTTGGATAAAAGACAGAAAAATTTACATCTTCTTAAACCAAATCCCTTCTAATGGGCCGTCCCGCCGCATATGCTGGGAGCAAAAGCTGATAGGATTCGGAGGAGAAGCATATGAATCGTTCCACATCCATGTATCAGGATATGGCATCCCGCACCGGCAGCAGCATCTATATCGGCGTGGTGGGGCCGGTCCGCACAGGAAAATCCACCTTCATCAAACGGTTTATGGAGACGCAGGTGCTGCCCAATATTGAAAACGACTACCGACGGGAGCGGGCCAGAGACGAGTTGCCCCAGAGCGGCTCCGGCCGCACCATTATGACCGCCGAGCCAAAGTTCGTACCGGAGGAGGCCGCAGAGGTGCGTCTGCCGGACGGCACCTCCTTCTCCGTGCGGCTCATCGACTGCGTGGGGTACATGGTTCCCGGTGCCGTGGGGCAGTTCGAGGATCTGGCGCCCCGGATGGTCATGACCCCGTGGTATGACCATGAGATCCCCATGACGGAGGCGGCGGAGCTGGGGACCCGGAAGGTCATCTGCGACCACTCCACCGTGGGTATCGTGGTCACCACCGACGGCAGCGTCACGGACATTCCCCGCAGCGACTATCTGGAGGCGGAGGAGCGGGTCATCCGGGAACTGCAGGAGCTGGGGAAGCCCTTTGTGGTGCTGGTGAACTCCCTGCATCCGGAGGAAGCCCGTCCGCTGGCGGAGGAATTGCAGCAGAAATACAGTGTGCGGTGTCTTGCGGTGAACTGCCTGGAGCTGGGGGAAGGGGACCTGCAGGAGATTTTGCGGAGTCTACTGTATGAGTTCCCGGTGCAGGAATTGCAGCTGTTTTTCCCGGAATGGGTGGAGGCTCTGCCGCCGGAGCATCCCATCCCAGCGGGCCTTTATCATGCGGTGGGGCAGGAGGCCAGGCGACTGGAGCATGTCCGACAGCTGGAGAGCTGCATGGCGGCGCTGGAGCAGTCGGAGCAGATCCGGTCCGTGACGCTGCGGCAGATGGATCTGGGGACCGGCGTGGGGCAGGTGGAGGTGCAGCTGCCCCGAAGCCTGTTCTACGATACGGTGAACCAGCAGACGGGGCTGAGCATCACCGACGACGGCGATCTGATGGAGCAACTGGTGACGTTGGCGAGCCTACGAAAGGAGTATGACCGGGTGAGGCAGGCGGTGACCAGCGCCCGATCCACCGGCTATGGCGTGGTGATGCCGTCGGTGGAGGAATTGGAGCTGGAGGACCCGGAGATCGTGCGGCAGGGGGGACGGTACGGCGTGCGGATGCGGGCCAGTGCTCCGTCTATCCATATGCTGCGGGCGGATGTGAGCACCACGGTGTCCCCCATTGTGGGGAACGAGAAGCAGTCGCAGGACATGGTAAACTATCTCCTACAGGAGTTCGAGGGGGAGCCGGGGAAGCTGTGGGAGTCCAACATCTTTGGCCGCAGCTTCCACGAGATCGTGGGGGAGGATTTGCAGGCAAAGCTAAAGCGGATGCCGGAGGATTCTCAGAAAAAGCTGCGGGAGGCGCTGGAACGCATCCTCAACGAGGGAAGCGGCGGTCTGATCTGCATCATTCTGTGAGGGGACGCATCCATAACGAAGAGAGGCAAGGCCGATGGCCTTGCCTCTCTTCGTTATGGTATCCTTATTTGCGGAGAATCAGCAGATAGTCCTCGCCCTGCGGGGCGGAGGTGATTTGGTAGCCGTTGTTTCCGGCGAAGCGGGTGATGTTGTCCACGGCGCAGGGATCGTCCACCAGGACCTGGATCTCGGCGGGGTTCTCCTTGGCGGCCTTCTGGACCATAATCACCGGCATGGGGCAGAGCTGTCCACGGGCGTCAATCATGCCTTAGTCGCCTCCTTCCGGGAATTCAGCAGGGAGATGGCCAGCAACACCACAAAGCCGATGGCCACGGCCACCTTGCCGGCGTTGGCGATGCCGCCTACCACCAGCTCACCGGCATCATTGGTGCTGTCGGGATTGCCGGCCAGTGCGAAGTTATGGGCAAAGGCTGCGCCCACAATCATACCGAACACGGTGACGGCGCTGTCGCCGTTGCCGGAGCCGGCCAGAATCAGCTGACGCAGGGGGCAGCCACCCAGCAGCACGCTGCCCCAGCCCACCAGAACCATGCCCAGCAGGTTCCACAGGTGGCTGCTATGAGCGATGGGCTGCAGGTCGAAGCCCAGCTTGAAGCTGCCCTGAACCAGATTGCCGATGAGAACGGTGAGGAAGATGGCGATGAAGCCATACAGCAGGTGATTGTCCTTCACCAGAATGGAATCACGGATGCCGCCCACCATGCACAGGCGGGACTTCTGGGCCAGAGCGCCCACCACCAAAGCGATGAGCAGGGCGACGATGGCGGGGGCGTGCATGGAGCCGGGGCCTGCCTCGCTGGCGTGGAAGATGGCGGGGACTGCCAGCACCAGCACCAGCAGCACAAACATCACCACGGGAAGGGTGGTGCCCTCCACCAGCTTGGCGGGATAGGAGCGCTTGAGGCTGAAGCCACGCTTGAGGAACAGGATACCGATGACAATGCCGATGACGAAGCCGGCCAGACCAACCAGAGCATTCAGGTCGCCGCCACCCATACGCAGAACCATCCGCAGGGGGCAGCCGAGAAACACCAGTGCGCCAATCATAACGAAGGCACCCAGCACGAACCGGGTGGCGGGGGAGGAACCGGCCTGCGGACGGAACTCCTTACCGGCCAGAGCCATGATGAAGGCACCCAGCACTAGGCCGATGATCTCAGGGCGGACGTACTGCACCTTGGCAGCACTGTGCAGGCCCACGGCACCGGCGATATCACGCTCGAAGCAGGCGATGCAAAAGCCCATGTTAGCGGGGTTGCCCAGCTTGGTCAGCACCAGAGCCGCCACGCCCACCAGAACGCCGGCAATGATGACCAGCCAATTCTCTTTTTTCATTACAAAACTCCTCTCTCTTTTAACATTTTGTTCATATATCATACGATAGAATACAATTTTTGTCCAACAAATGGTTCCTATAGAAAAGAGCTGTTATCGAATGATTCGATAACAGCTCTTTTTCGACTTTTGAATGGATCAGAGATTCCGGCGAATGGCCATCTGGCGGCAGAAGCGGACAAAGGCCTGCTCCGACTGGGAGAGGATCGTCTCTCTGGGGTAGACCAGATAGATACTGCGGTGCAGCCCCTGCGGGTCCATGGGGAAGGTCAGCAGGCGGCCGTCATCTACCTCAGACGCCACAGAAAGGGCTGATAGCACCGAGACGCCTACGCCTTGGGCGGTCATACGCTTGATGGCCTCCGGGTCATCCACTCTGGCCACGATGTGCAGGTCCTGATCGGCAAGGCCCATATTCCGCATATAGGACTGCACGGTGCGGTCCGTGCCGGATCCCTCTTCGCGGGCTACCGTCGGCTCCCGCAGCAAATCACGGCCATAGACATTCTGCTTCTTCAAAGCCTGATAGTGAGGATTGTTGGCGGTACACATCACCAGATGATCCTCCAGCATGGGGAAGTAGGTCATGGAATCCGGCTCCAGCATAGCTCCCACGAAGCCCAACCGCACGGAGCCGCTGTGGAGCAGCTTGTGGATCTGGGCCGAGTCGCCCCGGCGCAGATGGTAGCGAACGCCCGTAATCTGCTTCATATACTGAGCCAGCAGCTCCGGCAGCAGATACTGCGCCGGTACCGTGGAGGCTCCCAGCAGCAGGGGAAGGCCTGCGCCATCCTGATTCTGGAGGACCTCCTCCAATGCAGCGCAGTCCGCCAAGATTTTTTTGGCTGCCGGATAGACCCGCTCGCCCTCCGGTGTCAGCCGCACCCGGCGGCGTGCGTCACGGTCCAGCAGGCGGGTGGACAGAGCCGTCTCCAGTGCCGCCAGATGTGCGCTGACGGTGGACTGGCTGAGGAACAGGGCCTGCGCTGCCTGTGTAAAGCTCCCCAATTCCGCCACGGCCACGAATACCTGGATCTGTTTCAAGCTGAATTCGCTCATGGCTGCCTCCTTGCTGCGTGATACTTATAGAAATATAACACATTTTTCTATGTCTCGTCAAGTCGTGGGGCTCCGGCTGGCGAGTTTTGTAAAATCGCCGCCGACCGTTGCCAAGTCGGCTCGTGCGTGTTACAATAGAAAAAACGATGATGAACGGGGAGGAAACTTGCCATGCTGCTGGCGATCGACATTGGAAATTCCAACATATCTGTGGGGCTGTTTGACAAAGCGGGGAAACTCCTGTTTCTCTCCTCCATCGACACCGACAGCCGCAAAACGGCGGATCAGATCAGCATCGACCTGATGAATCTGTTTGCACTGTACCGCTATGATCTGAAGGACGTCACCGGTGCCATCTTTTCCAGCGTAGTGCCGCCTATCAACTTTATGATGACCAAAGCCCTGACCCGGCTGCTGGGCGAGCCGCCCATGGTGGTGGGCCCAGGTGTCAAGACAGGACTGAATATCCGCATGGAGGTCCACAACCAGCTGGGAGCCGATCTGGTGGCCAACGCCGTGGCGGCGCTGGAGAAGTACGCTCCGCCTATCATTATGATCGACATGGGGACGGCCACCACCATCTCCTATATCTCCGCCAAGCGTAGCTATGAGGGCGGCCTGATGTTTCCCGGCGTGCGGCTGAGTCTGGATGCGCTGTCCGACCACACGGCCCAACTGCCGGATATCTCCTTGCAGCATCCCAAACAGTTGATTGGGAAAAATACAGAGGACTGTATGCGCTCCGGCATCGTCTACGGCACGGCGGGAATGCTGGACGGCATTATCGACCGCATCAGGGAGATGTTGCCGGGTGAGCAGCCCACCATTGTGGCCACCGGCAGTAATGCGCCGGTGATCGTACGGTATTGCCGCAACAAGGTGTATTATGACAAATATCTTCTGATGAACGGCCTGTGGGCCATCTATCAGAAGAATCACTGAACCGCAAAAGTCTCCGCACATAGATGCGGAGACTTTTGCGGTTCCATCGGATCAGCACAGCGATGACGAGAGGGATGACCGTATTTCAATCCACGCATTCCATGAGGAGTGCGACGAGGAGTGCGACAATTTGTCCGGAGTGATGCGATTGTCAGAAGTGAACCGAGGTTATCCGGAGCCAACACGAGCGCAGATGCCGCAAAACGGGGAAAAGCTTGTTTTCTCCTCTTCCAGATTGAACAAAATTTTTATTTTGTTCAATCTCGCATATCGTCTCAAAGCCTCTCCTTCCTGCGGGTATCGGTGGCACCATGGTAGCAGACAAGCGGGAGCAAGTCAAGATTGAACAAAATAATTGTTATTGTTCAATCCGTGCGGTTAATGTGGTCTACGGAGCTGGTGCGACTAAGTTGCCAGTTGCTTGATGATGACAACGTACAACGAAACCAGCGTGTGTGACTACTGTTCACACACGCTGGTTTTTCTTACCGCGAAGAAGTCTGACCGGGGCACCTCTTTTCAGAAGTCCCCTACCCTGCAACACGCAAGATAGCAAAAGCACCGGCCAAACGGTCGGTGCCTTTACGGTATTTCAATGCGAAAGGGTATTGCCATGCATGACTGAGCTTTGTTAATCCCCTGACAAAGATTCACAGATTCCCAGAAGTTGCAGGGGGTAATACTGAACCCCCTGCCCTTGTGAGACATGCACAAAACAACGGGAAAGAAATTGTGCAGCCTCACGAAGATTGTGAAATCGTAAACTAAGATTCTCAAATTCTCAGAGATTACAGGGGTAATACTAAGTATATTATACCAGATAGGCGAAAAAGTGTCAACCAGAATTTTTTGAAAGTGCATTTACAAAAAACCGCAGTCCGCAGGAACCACGGCGGGGTCGGCTTCGGAGACGAGCACCGCAAGCGGCGAAGCCTGAGGATAGCACCGGCGCAGCCGTTCCAATGCCCTGCTGCATGAACGCCGCAAGCGGCGCACGCAGTCGCAGGGCGAACGGCACCACCGGTGCGATCCTCACCCGCCTGCCTACGAACTGCGGCAAAAATAAAAAAAGATTTTACCATGGGTAAAAACAACGGGAAAGGCTATGGGGATAAGAAAGGACACGGGGAACCGCCCGCAAGGAGCACAGAGGTGCCTCAAAATAGCAGCAAACAGGGTCGGCAGCGTCTACCGAGGTGCGGCGGACTATCCTACTTGCACTGAGTTGAACAAAACATCATCCATTTTGTTCAATCTTGTGTGCCGAAGAAAAGGCTCCCCCGCTGGAGCCGAGATGCCGTTTTGCGTATCATAGCAGACGAACAAATGTTTGCCAAGTAAGTCATAATGTCGTACGGCTCAATCAACCCCTCCCTCTTTAGCCGGAGGGGTTGATTGAGTCTATAAGAACCTATTACGGATTAGAAACTTGAAGCTGCAGCGATATCGTTAAATACTTCCCAAATACTTCTAAATCCCGTCACGCTTCTAAAATTTCCCGGAGCTTCGCCAGTCCCTTGCGCTCCAAGCGGGACACCTGTACCTGAGATACCTTCAGGATACGGGCAGCTTGCTCCTGTGTCATTCCCCGAAAAAAACGCAGAAGTATGGTGATCCTTTCCCGCTCCGGCAGGCTGTCGATGGCTTCCCGCAGCGCTATTTTTTCTACCATCCCCTCCTCCGGGCTGTCTGTCCCCAAGGTGGATTCCAGCGTCAGGCCGTCGATGGTTTCCTGCTGGAGGGATTCCAGCGGCCCGTTGGCCAACTCTACGGCGGCGACCTCCTCCACAGTCATTCCCGTCTCCTGCGCCAATTCTGACAGCTGCGGTTCCCTCCCCAGCGTATGGCGCAATCGTTCACGTGTATAAAACAGGGTCTGGCCCTTTTCCCGGAGGCTGCGGCCCACCTTGACGGAGCCGTCATCCCGGAGAAAACGGCGGATCTCACCGGCAATTTTGGGGACGGCGTAGGTGGAAAACTGCGTTCCATATGTGAGGTCAAATCCCTTTACAGCCTTGATAAAACCAATACATCCCAGCTGGTAGAGGTCGTCTGTATCCACGCCGCAGCCGCTGTATCGCTTGACGATGCTCCAGATAAGCCCCACATTTTCCGTCAACACCTGCTGACAGGCGTCATTGTCGCCATTCTGCGCCCGATCCAACAGCGTCAGCAGCTCGCTCATCGCTTCGCCGGGACACGGGAGGCGATACGCTTACGCATGGTGACGGTGGTTCCCTTGCCGGGGGCAGACTTTACCGCCAGTTGATTCATAAAGCTCTCCATGATGGTGAAGCCCATACCGCTGCGCTCCTCGCCGCCGGTGGTGAACAGCGGCTGCCGGGCCTGCTCCACGTCCTCCATGCCGCAGCCCCAGTCACGAATTACCAACTCCAGCGTCTGATTTTCCAGCAGCCGCAGCTTCATGACGATCTTCCCCAGCTGATTTGGATAGGCGTGGACGATGGCGTTAGTCACTGCCTCGCTGACGGCGGTTTTGATGTCTCCCAGTTCGTCCAGCGTAGGATCCAGCTGGGCGGCAAAGGCCTGGGCGGCAAAGCCCTCGTTGCTGCGGCCAAAAGACAAGGCACAAAGTTCTCCGGTCGTTGCTGCATCGTATGGTCAGATAACGTTGGAGCCCCGCCGCATCCAGCACTCGGCGGGCCTGTGCTGCGGCACCGCAGACATCTGCCGTGCCGCCCAGCTCCTGCATCCGCTGCCGGGCCCGGATCAGCAGGGCGATGCCATCGTCCATGGCCAGATAACGTTGTAGGCAGGGCCTTCTCAATCTCCTGATCCAGCCGCCGCAGGAGCCCCTTAGCGCTGTGGTGGTCCAGCTCCCCTGAGAGGCGGATGCAGATATGGCGGGCCTCGCATTTTACAGAAACTTCCATTGGGATCGCTCCTTCGTGCAAAAAATAAAATCACCGCAGATCCTTCGATCTGCGGTGATTATACATGATGAAGCGGTTATTTTCTGTCAAAAACGGGGGCTTGGAAAAATTAGCCACGCATGGCCGCCGCGGACTCCTCCAGCTTGGCGATCAGCGCACGGGCCTTGTCAGCCTTCTCCCGCTCGGCATTGACCACGGCCTCCGGGGCCTTGGACACGAAGCTCTCGTTTTGCAGCTTCTTCTCGATGCGGGCCAGATTCTCCTCTGCCTTGGTTTTCTCCTTGGCGATGCGCTCCAACTCCTGCCGGATGTCCACCAACTCCGCCAGAGGCAGATAGAGGGTGGCGTTGTGGGTGGCCACGGTGACCATACCCTTCAGATCCTCCGGAGACTGCGCCTGAACCTCCACCTCGCTGGCGTAGGCCAGCCGCATGATGAAGTCACGTCCGCCGGCATAGATATCCGGGGTCTGAGTGACGATGAGGATCTTGGCCTTCCGGGAGGGCGGCACGTTCATCTCAGAGCGCCGGGCCCGGACGGCGGAAATGGCGTCCTTCACCGCCTCCATGGCGTTCTCCTCCTGAGTAAAGGCGAAGCGCTCCTGATACTCCGGCCACTGGGCCCGGATCAGGAAGTCGCCCTCGTGGGGCAATGCCTGCCAGATCTCCTCGGTGATGAAGGGCATGAAGGGATGCAGCAGCTCCAGCACCCGCAGCAGCACATAGCACAGCACGTTCTGAGCCGCCAGCTTGGCCTCCTCGTCCTCGCCGTACAGCCGGGCCTTGGTAAGCTCGATGTACCAGTCGCAGTAGGTGTCCCAAATGAAGTCGTAGATCTTGGCGGAGGCCACGCCCAGTTCATAGGCCTCCATATTATCCGTGACCTCCCGGATGAGGGTATTCAGCTTGCTGAGAACCCACTTGTCCTCCAGCTCCAGCTGCTCCGGCAGCTGTACATGGTCGATGGTGAGGTTCATCATCACATAGCGGGAGGCATTCCAGATCTTATTGGCAAAGTTCCGCATGGCCTCACACTTCTCCACAAAGAAGCGCATATCGTTGCCGGGGCTATTGCCGGTGATGAGGTTGAAGCGCAGGGCATCGGCACCGAACTTGTCCGCCATCTCCAGCGGGTCAATGCCGTTGCCGAGAGACTTGGACATCTTGCGGCCCTTGTCATCCCGGACCAGACCGTGGATGAACACCGTCTTGAAGGGCTCCTGCTTCATCTGCTCCATGCCGGAGAAGATCATACGGGCCACCCAGAAGAAGATGATATCGTAGCCGGTGACCAGCACGGAGGTGGGATACCAGTACCTCAGGTCCTCGGAGTCCTTGTTGGGCCAGCCCAGCGTGGAGAAGGGCCACAGGGCGGAGCTGAACCATGTATCCAGCACGTCCTCCTCACGGGTCAGGTGGGTGCAGCCGCACTTTTCGCACCGGGTGGGATCCTGACGGCTGACGTTGATGTGTCCGCACTCGTCGCAGTACCATGCGGGGATCTGGTGGCCCCACCACAGCTGACGGGAGATGCACCAATCATGGACATTCTCCATCCAGTTGGTATAGGTCTTGGTAAAGCGCTCCGGCACAAACTTGATGGTGCCGTCCTTCACCACCCGGATGGCCTCCTTGGCCAGAGGCTCCATCTTCACGAACCACTGGGCGGAGATCAGGGGCTCCACGTCGTTGTGGCAGCGGTAGCAAGTGCCGACGTTGTGGGAATAGGGCTCGGTCTTGACCAGATAGCCCTGCTCCTCCAGATCCTTGACGATGGCTTTGCGGCACTCGTAGCGGTCCATGCCGTTGTACTTGCCGCCGTTTTCGTTGATGGTGCCGTCGTCGTTGATGACACGGATCACCTCCAGATTGTGGCGCAGACCCACCTCGAAGTCGTTGGGATCGTGGGCAGGGGTCATCTTCACGGCGCCGGTGCCGAAGCCAATCTCGCAGTAATCATCGCCCACGATGGGGATCTCACGGTTCATGATGGGCAGGATGCAGGTCTTGCCGATAAGGTGCTTGAAGTGCTCGTCCTCCGGGTTTACCGCCACGCCGGTGTCGCCCATCATAGTTTCAGGTCGGGTAGTGGCCACCACGATATCGCCGCTGCCGTCGGCCAGCGGGTAGCGGATGTGCCACAGGTGGCCGGGCTTGTCGGTATACTCCACCTCGGCGTCGGACAGCGCCGTCAGGCAGTGGGGGCACCAGTTGATGATGCGGCTGCCCTTGTAGATGAGGCCCTTGTCATACAGCTCGCAGAAGGCCTCACGCACCGCCTGAGAGCAGCCCTCGTCCATGGTGAACCGGGAGCGGGACCAGTCACAGGAGGCACCCATCTTCTTCTGCTGCTCCACGATACGGTTGCCGTACTTCTCCTTCCAGGCCCAGACACGCTCCAGGAATTTTTCACGACCCAGATCATAGCGGGTCAGGTGCTCCTCCTCCCGCAGTCGCTCCTCCACCTTGATCTGGGTGGCGATGCCGGCGTGGTCGGTGCCGGGGACCCACAGGGCGGCGTAGCCCTGCATCCGCTTGAAGCGGGTGAGGATGTCCTGCAGCGTGGAGTCCATGGCGTGGCCCATGTGCAGCTGGCCGGTGACGTTGGGGGGAGGCATGACGATGGAAAAGGGCTTCTTCTTCGGGTCGGGATCCGCCTTGAAGCAGCCGTTGTCCATCCACATCTGATAGATCTGCGGCTCCACCTCACGGGGATCGTATACCTTCGGCAATTCTTTACGCATATGTTCTCTCCTTCTGATTTGGATTTTATCATCAAAAAAACCGCCCCGCTCCGCCGATGCGGAACAGGACGGACTGTGATCCGTGGTACCACCTGTTGTTCGGGATGACTCCCGCACTCATGGGGCAAGCGCCCCGCCCCGATAACGGAGGGCAAACCGTTGGGACCTACTGCCGTGTTCAGTCCAAGGCTCCGGGACGACTTGGGCGGCGCATCACGGGAGCTTACACCCACCGCTCCCTCTCTTAGCTTCCGCACTCCGCTTACTGCTTCCCTTCTGTGCCGTTACACAATATGTATGCAGTATAATACACTCCCGGAAAAAAGTCAAGTTCCCCTTTCCCTCTGGGCGGGGCGGTGCTATAATAGGGAGTATCCAAGAGAGGAGGCGCCGCCTTGCATATTCTGGAGCATTTGCGTACCGTGAACCGACACCGCCATCTGGTGCGGAAATACTGCTTCCGGTTGGGGCTGTACTGGCAGGGACTGACCCATGATCTCAGCAAATACAGCCCCACGGAGTTCTGGCGCAGCGCCAAATACTATCAGGGCTACCGCAGTCCCAACGATCAGGAGCGGCTGGTCAACGGCGTCAGCCTGTCATGGCTCCACCACAAGGGCCGCAACCGCCACCATTTTGAATATTGGATCGACTACTGCCGGGGCGAGGACGGAACGCCCTTCATCGGCGGCTGCAAGATGCCGGTGAAGTATGTGGCGGAGATGTTCTGTGACCGCATCGCCGCCTGCCGGGTGTATCAGAAGGAGAAATACACCGATGCCTCTCCCTACGACTATTTCCAGCACTCCAAGGGACATCTGTGCCGGTCGGAGCACGGTCACGGCTTCATCCATCCGGAGACCAGCGAGCTGCTGACCCGGTGGCTGCTGCTTCTGAAGGAGCAGGGCGAGGATGCCGCTTTCCGACAGATCCGGCAGGAACTGAGGACGCTGCGAAGGTCATAAATACCGGACAAAAGCTGCTGCCGATCCAATAGATCGGGGTGGCTTTTCCTTTTCGGTGTTTTTCACAGGCTTTCCTTTGATTTATACAGCATATTGCACAATTTCTATGTAGGGAATCCCATTAAAAAATGGCAGCAGCAGGGGTTGTGGAAGGATGTGCGCCGTGATATACTGTATGATCGTGAGAGGAAAAATGGTGAAAAAGAGGAACATATGATGGAGAAAAACGGGAAAAAAAGTTTATTTTCGATTGAAATAACCACAGGGTCCCTGTGGAAAAATATTCTGCTGTTCAGCCTGCCGCTGATGATGACGCAGGTGCTGGAGGTGCTGTTCAACCTCAGCGACGTGGCCATTGCCGGTAAATTTGCCGACTATCTGGCGCTAGGCGCTGTGGGCTCCACCACTCTGCTGGTATCCCTGTTTACGGGACTGCTCATTGGCATCGGCAGCGGTGTCAACGTGGTCGTGGCCCGTGGACTGGGGCTGGGCAGTCATGAGGACGTGGAGAAGACCATCCACACCTCCCTGCTCATCTGCAGCGGTATATGCTGCTGCTGCTGAATACCAAGGAGGAGTTGCTGCCCGGCGCCGTGGGGTATCTGCGGATCTACGCTCTGGGTATGCCGGCCATGGCGGTATACAACTTCGGCAATGGTGTCCTCAGTGCCGCCGGGGACACAAAGCGGCCTCTGCTGTATCTGAGCATTGCCGGCGTGGTGAATGTGGCCCTGAACCTGTTCTTTGTGATCCAGTGCCACATGGCCGCCCTCGGTGTGGCCACCGCCAGCGCCATCGCCCAGTGGCTGTCCGCTCTGCTGATCATGCGGCATCTGATGAGCCAAAAGGATGCCTGCAGAGTGCATCTGAAAAAGCTGGGCATCGACAAGGCCGCCGCCAAGCGGGTGCTGATGATCGGCATCCCCTCCGGCCTGCAAAACGCCATCTTTGCCGTTGCAAACCTCTTCGTACAGATCGGCGTCAACAGCTTCGATTCGGTGATGGTATCCGGTAGCTCGGCAGCTGCCAACGCCGATACGCTGATCTTCAATATGATGTCTGCCTTCTATACCGGCTGCGCCACCTTTGTCAGCCGCAACTGGGGTGCCGGAAAGACGGATCGTATCCTCAAGAGCTACCGTATCGTTCTGCTGTATTCCTTTCTGGTGGGCAGCATCTGCGGCGGACTGCTGCTGCTGTTCGGAGACAAGTTCCTTGGACTTTTCGCCAATGAGGCGGACGTGATCGCCGCCGGTATGCAGCGGCTGAAGATCATGGGCTTTTCCTTCGGCGTCAGCGCCCTGATGGACGCCAGCATTGCCGCCTCCCGTGGAATTGGGCGCAGCATCATCCCCACCATCATCGTCATCATGGGCTCCTGCGTGTTCCGGGTCATCTGGGTGTACACGGTGTTCGCCTACTTCGGCACCATCCCCCTCCCTGTTCCTGCTGTACATCTTCTCCTGGGCCATCACGGGCATTGCCGAGTGGGCCTACTTCCGGCACAGCTACAAGAAATACATCCTGCACGGACAAATATGGTAAACGAACGCCCCGGCCAGTTGACTGACCGGGGTGTCTTTTTTCGGTTCTGGTTGCACATACAAACAACTGGCCCTCCGGCATACTCGGAGGGCCAGTTTTACAGCTTATTCAGGATACGCTTACTCGGCGTCCTCGTCCCCGTCGTTCAGCAGAGCACGGATGGACAGGGAGATCTTTTGCTTCTCCTCATCCACAGCGGTGATCTTGGCATCCACGATCTGGCCCTCGGACAGAACGTCACCGGGCTTCTCGATGCGGCGATCGGCGATCTGGGAGATGTGGATCAGGCCATCCACACCGGGAACGACCTCAGCGAAAGCACCGAAGGTCATCAGCTTCACGATACGGACGGAAGCCACGTCGCCCACCTTGTAGGTCTCCATGAACTTGTCCCAAGGATTGCAGGAACGGTCCTTCACACCCAGAGAGATCTTGTGCTTCTCAGGATCGAAGGAGATGACGTACACATCCAGCGTGTCGCCCACAGAAACCACCTCAGCGGGGTTCTTGATGCGGGACCAGGACAGCTCGGAGATATGTACCATGCCGTCCACGCCGCCGATGTCCACAAACACGCCATAGCTGGTCATGGACTTGACGGTGCCGGTATAGTGCTTACCCACCTCGATGCTCTCCCAGATGGCGGCCTGAGCAGCCTGACGCTCCTCATACTGCACGGCACGGATGGAGCCCACCACACGGCGGCGGGCGCGATTGACCTCGGTGATCCGCAGGGAGACGGTCTGGCCGATCATCTGGCTCAGATCGGCACCACGGGGCTGACCGCTCTGAGAGGCGGGAACGAACACACGCACGCCCTTGACGTTGACGACGATGCCGCCCTTGTTCTCCTCGGTGACCTTGCCCTCAAGAGTGGTTTTGTTCTCGCAGGCCTCAGCGATATCCTCCCAGACCTTCACGGCGTCCAGACGCTTCTTGGAGAGCATAGCGTAGCCCTCCACGTCGTTGACACGGATGATGTAGGTCTCGATCTCGTCACCCACCTTCACCACGTCCTCAGGCTTCACGCTGGAATCGGCGGACAACTCTTCCGCGGAAATATAGCCTGCCTGCTTGCAGCCCAGATCCACCTGAACCTCGGTGGGACCCACGGCCGTCACGATACCGGTTACCTTCTCTCCTGTATTTAAAGTCTTAAAGGATTTGTCCAGCAGTTCCTCAAAGCTCTCTTCCTGGGGTTCCATGTTCTTGATTTCTTCGCTCATTGTTGTATATACCTCCTTAATGATGCCCGCCGGGGTGGACGCGCCGGCCGTAAGCCCCGCCATTGTGCATCCGGAAAGAAAGCCCGTCGTCAGCTCCCCCGCCTGTTCGATCTGATACACGACAGGGCAAGCCTTACGGCAGATCTCCGCTAAATGCTTCGTGTTGGCACTTTTACGATCTCCGACCACGACCATTACGTCAGCCTGAGCTGCCAATTCGGCTGCCTCCAACTGACGCCTATGCGTAGCGCTACATATTGTATCAAAGATTTTTGCGTTTGTACACAGTTTTTTTAAAATTTCTTTGGAAGTTTCCCAAATTGTTCGGATGCAGGTGGTCTGAGCCACCGCCGTCAGGGACAGAGACTGCCGGGAAGGCTCCTGCAGGAGCCATTTTTCAAGCTCCTCCGGCCCCGGAAAGATGACGCTGCGATCCGACCAGCTGGCCACACCCATGACCTCCGGATGCCGAGGCTCCCCAATGATAAGGGGGATACGCCCCTCCCGGTCGGCCTGCGCCACCAGCTGCTGGATCCGCAGTACGTTAGGACAGGTGGCGTTGACACACACCGATCCCAGTTGCTCCAGACGGTCAAAGACCTCCTTGCGCTCCCCGTGGGAGCGGATGATCACCGTCTCGCCGGGGCGGACCTCCTCCACGGAGTCCACCTGTCTGGCCCCCAGCGCCTCCAGCTCTGCCACCACATGGACGTTGTGGATGATGCTGCCCAGCATGGCGCAGCCGCCCTTTTCACGGGCTGTCTCCTCCGCCAGCTTCACAGCCCGCTCCACGCCGTAACAGAAACCGGCGCTTTTGGCTACTCTTACCTCTGCCATTGGATTCCCCCCAGCGCATAGGCCCGACGCATGATCTCCTCGGCGTTGGACTGATAATCCTCCGCCGTTCCCTTCCGGCCGGTATATACCGGGTCGTAGGGCTTTCCGATGATGATGGACACCCGGTGAAACAGGCGCTTGTCCCGGCCGATGAACACCGGCACCAGCGGCACGCCGGAGCGAATGGCCATCATGCCTACGCCGCCTTTGACATCCACGCTGCCGGGCTCTTTGACCCGTGTCCCCTCCGGGAATACCAGCAGATTCCAGCCGTCCCGCAAACTCTGGATGGAGGTCTTGACGGCGGCGATGTCGGAGTTTCCCCGATCCACACCGAATACGCCGATGGCCCGCAGAAAGGCTCCCACCACGGGAATTTTCATCAGCTGCTTCTTGGCCATGATCCGCAGGGGGAAGTCCTGCCGCATGGCGCATATCAGCAGGATGGGGTCCACGGCGCTGGAGTGATTGGCGCACAGCAGTACCGGCTGATCCTTGGGGAGATTTTCCAGTCCCTCCACCCGCAGCGGGTGAAGAAACGTGGCAAAGGGCCGCCATGTGGCCCGGATAAAGCGGTAAAAGCGATTTTTTACCATCCGATCCTCTCCTTTATCATGTGCAGCAGGGCCTCCCGGCTCTGGTCAAAGTCCAAATAGCTGGTATCCAGCAGCAAAGCGTCCTCCGCCTGCCGCAGGGGTGCCGTCTCCCGGTGGCTGTCTGCCCAATCCCGCTGGAGGATATCCGAGAGCACCTGATTGTAGGGCTGCGGCGTTCCCCGCTGCTCCAGCTCCTTCATGCGGCGCTGGGCCCGAATCTCCGGCGAGGCCGTCAGGAAGATCTTTACCTCCGCCTGCGGCAGCACTACCGTGCCGATGTCACGACCGTCCATCACCACACTGTGGCTGCGGGCCAGCTCTCGCTGCATCTCCAGCAGAAAGGCCCGTACCTCCGGGATGGCGGAGACCACCGAGGCCCAGCGGGAGATTTCCGGGCGGCGGATGACGTCCGTCACGTCCTCCCCGTTGAGCAGCATATGCTGCAGGCCGTCCTCACCGTAGGCCATGCTCACCTGAATGTCCGGCAGCAGGGCGATGATGGCCGCCAAATCATGCGGGTCTGCCTCCCGGCGGCAGGCGTACAGGCCGATGGTGCGGTAGATGGCCCCGGTATCCACGTAGAGGATGCCCAGCTCTGCCGCTGCGGCCTTGGCCAGTGTGCTTTTTCCTGCGCCGGAGGGGCCGTCAATGGCCACGGCGTATCTCTTGTTATCCATGCGATTCGCTCCTTATTCCTCTGCGGCACTGACCCCGGCACAATGGCCGGTGGCCCATGCGATCTGCAAATTAAAACCGCCCGTATAGGCGTCTACATCCAGAATTTCCCCGGCAAAATACAGCCCCTGTACCAGCTTGGAGGCCATGGTGGCAGGCTGCACCTGCCCTACCTTCACACCACCGGAGGTGATGATGGCCTCCGCCACAGGCCGTGGCCCAGTGACGGGCATGGTGAAGTGCTTCAGCAGCTGCACCAGCGCACGGCGCTGCTCTCTGGTCACGGCGTTGGCCTGCTGCTGGGGGTCCATCCCCAGACGGTTCAGTATCACCGGCACCATGCTGTGGGGAACCAGACCGGAAAAGATGCGCTCCACGCTGCGGTTGGGGGCCTCACCCAGATCCCGCAGGATGCGGCTCTCCAGCTTCTGTTCGTCCAGCGCAGGCTTTAAGTCGATGCTGAGACGGTAGGTCTCCTTCTCCCAATTCCGCAGATGGGCGCTGGCCGACAGCACCAGCGGCCCGGAGACGCCGAAGTGGGTGAACAGCATCTCGCCAAATTCCCGGAAGATGGCTTTCCCTTTCCGGTTCAGCACCGTCAGCTCTACGTTTTTCAGAGCCAGCCCCTGCATCTGCCGGCAGGCCTCGTCCTCACTGACCAGCGGAACCAGTGAACCGTGGGGCGGGACGATCTCATGCCCCAGCTGCGCCGCCATGCGGTAGCCGTCGCCGGTGGATCCGGTGGCGGGATAGCTGACGCCGCCGGTGGCCAGCACCACCGCCTCCGCCGGGTAGGTATCCTTCTCACCACGGACGCCGTTGACAGCACCTTCCTCTGTCTCGATGGAAACCGCCCGGTCGTGCGACCAGTGCACCTTCAGGCGATCCAGTCGGTGCTTCAGAGCACCGGATACATCGAAGGAGCAATCAGACTGGGGAAAGACCCGGTTGCCCCGCTCCGTTTTTAAGGGGACACCCAACTCCTCAAAAAAAGCCATGACATCCTGGCTATTAAAGGTGGAAAAAGCACTGTAAAGGAATTTTCCATTACGGGGGATATTTTGCAGAAGTGCCTCCTCCGTACAGTTGTTGGTGACGTTGCAGCGTCCTTTTCCCGTGATATTCAGTTTTTTTCCCGAAACGATGACGAGCGCATCCCCAGCAGGTAGATGTGCTGTGCCTTCAGCAGCTTGTCCACCATCTGCTCGAACTGCCCCCGGTCCACCTGCTCGATGGCGGTACGGAGACTGTCCATATCCCGCTGCATGACGCTGGTCAGCAGATCCCCCTGCATCTGGTCGTTGGACACCTGAATGCGCTGGATAGAGGTGAGCTTTCCACGGATCAGCTCCCGCAGATCCCGCTGCATCTCCGGATAGCCCTCGTAGCCCAGCTGGGCGGCGAAGCGCACCACCGTGGACTCGCTGACCTCCACCGTCTGTCCCAGCCGGCTGGCGGTCATAAAGGCCGCCTTGTCATAGTGCTCCAGAATGTAGGCAGCAATGCGCTTTTGTCCCTTGGAAAACTGTGGCATTTGCTGGCGAATGGTATGCAGCACGTTGTTATTCAACCCCATCGCTTCCCTTCAAGTCTTGTAATTCCTCATCTGTTAAGTATCTCCACTTGCCAGATGGAAGGTTCCCCAAATGCAGGGTATGCTCCTGCACCCGCCGCAGCCGCAGCACGGAAAGCCCCGCCTGACGGCACATCCGGCGGATCTGCCGGTTCTTGCCCTGATGGATGATCACCTCCAGCACCGCCGTCTCCCCTTTTTGGGACAGACGGCGCACCTGTGCCGGTTGAATGGGCTCCCCCTCCAGCATCCGCATCCGGGAGAGCCGTTCCTCGGCCCCCTCCAGAGCGCCGGATACCGTCACCTGATAGACTTTGTCCACCTGATGCCGGGGGTGCAGCAGCTGTTGGGTCAGGGTCCCGTCATTGGTGAATAACAGCAGCCCCTCGGAATCCTTATCCAGCCGTCCCACGGGGAACACTCTCCGGCCGCAGTCCGCCACCAGTTCCGCCGCCGTTTTGCGGCCCCGCTCGTCGGAAAGGGTGGTGACGTACCCTCTGGGCTTGTTCAGCATCAGATACACCGGCTCCGGTGCCGCAGCCACAGGCCTTCCGTCCACCAGCAGGGTATCCCGCTCCGGGTCGCCGCTCTCCCCCAGTCCGGCCACCCGGCCGTTGAGGGTCACACGCCCCTGCCGCAGCAGTTCCTCTGCCGCCCGGCGGGAGGAGATACCGCAGCGGGCGATCCATTTTTGCAGGCGTTCCTCCACGGGATCCCTCCTTACGGCCCGAAGCCAAATTCATACAGGGCGGCGTGATCCGCCCAGTCGTTGCCGTCCTGTAACGTGACGGCAACCAGGGTCCGCCCGTTTCGCCGGACGCAGCTCACCAGCGTCCGCCCCGCCGCACGGGTGTAGCCGGTCTTGAGACCGATGCACCCGTCGATGCTGCGGAGCAGCCGGTTATGATTGGTCATGGTGCGGCCGCCCACCGTAACGCTGCGGGTGGAGCACAGCCGCACAAGTGTTTCGTTTTTTACGGCGAAGGCCGCCAGACGGGCCATGTCCCGTGCCGTGGAATAGTGACCCTCCTGATCCAAACCGTTGGGATTTGCAAAGGAGGTACCGGTCATGCCCAGCTCCGCCGCCTTGCGGTTCATCTCCGCCACAAAGCGCTCCAGACCGCCGCAGTGGTCCGCCAGAGCCAGTGCCGCATCGTTGCCGGAGCACAGCAGCAGCCCGTACAGAAGCTCCTCCACCGTCACCCGGTCGCCGGGCTTCAGATACATGGAGGAGCCCTCCGCTATGTGCTGCTGGGTCACTGTGACCACATCCCCCAGACCGCCACGCTCCAGCACCACCAAGGTTGTCATCAGCTTGGTGGTGCTGGCAATGAGCATCTGCCGGTCGGGATTCTTTTCGTACAGGACCTCCCCCGTATCGCCGTCCATGAGAATGGCCGCTGTAGCGGAAGTATCTGCCGCCCACGCCGTGGGCAGGCACAGCAGCACGATTGCCGTCACTGCCGTCAGGATTCGCTTGTACACAGGATCACCCTCTTCCCTCAGGTGATCCTATTCTATTCCGTCAGAAGCTCTCTTTTTCCTCTTTTCTCTTGTCGATAAAGTGCTCCACCCGGTCCATGACCTCCGGGACCATCTCCACCATGCGGGCCGCCGTGGTCACGGCAGGCACGCCCACCGGCAGCACACGGGTCACACCGTCCTTCACCACCAGAAACGCCACCGGCTCCACCTTCACACCAGCAGTGCTGGCGCCGCCGAACATAGCGGGGGTCTGCTTGCCGTAGTCCCCGCCACCGCAGCCAAAGCCGAAGCTCAGCCGGGACACGGGGATCAGGGTCACGCCGTCCGACGTCTGGATGGGCTCACCGATAATGGTGTTGGAGTCCACCATCTCCCGAATTTTGCTCATAGAGGCATCCATCAGATCAATAAGGGAGTGATTCTTCTTCTCGTTGTTTTCCATAGTATAGCTTCCTTTCTTTATGATGCGGTCTGCTCCTGTGCCGGCGGCGGAGCCGCTTTCACAGATTGTTCGATTTCCTTTTTCCGTTTCCGCAGCCATTTCAGCAGCGGGATACCGAAGCCCAAGCCGATGATGAGCAGGTCGCCGATGCGGAAGGTGATGCCTGCCTCTCCCTCTATTTGGGTGCGGGCTGCACCGAAATCCGTTCCCAGATGGATGTGCGGGTCCGGTATCTTCAGCAGCCGCTCCAGCTGGGGCATCAGCGTCCACATGGCGCTGCTGGCCCAGCCATAGGTCTGCGCCACGGCAGCAGGGTCCTCCCCGGCAAAGACCACGGACAGACGCAGGGGGTCGATCCGCATCCGCCGCCGGGTCCGAGCCAGCGCCCGCTTCAGGCCCTCCCACAGGTACGGCAGCGCCGAGCGGACATCCTCGAAGCTCAGAGAGAGCTTTTCCCGCTGCTTGGCAGGCTTCTTCTCCTCCTGTGCTTCTCCCTTGGCTTTTTTCTTCTGCTTGGTCTTTTGCTCTGTCTCCGTCTTTTCCGGCCGGGGCAGCAGCCGGATGCGGGCCGGACCGGCTATGACCGTCAGCTCCAGCTGTTCACCGAAGCGGAGGTGTACTCCCACCCGCAGCAGCAGAAGCAGGATAAGCAGCAGCAAAATACCGCCGATGATCCACAGTGCCACCAAGCCGATCCCCCCTTTCGCCGTTTATACGGCAGTTTTACGCATTTGCATCATCCAGCACGGAGCCGTCCTCCGCCAGACGCAGCTGGCCGTCGGCCTCCATCCCCGGCATCTCCGGCAGATCCTCCAGCGAGTTCAGGTGGAACGCCCGGAGGAACGCTTTGGTGGTGCGGTACAGCCGTGGCCTTCCCGGCACCTGCAGCCGCCCGCACTCCTCGATAAGATGCCGGTCCAGCAGCAGCCCCACGGTATAGGAGCTGTCTACGCCACGGATCTGGTCCACATAGGCCCGTGTGGTGGGCTGGTAGTAGGCGATGATGGTCAACACCTCCAGCGCCGGCTGGGACAGCTTGGCTGGCTTGCGTATCTCAAAGGCCCGACGGATAACGTCGGCATACTCCGGGGCGGAGCACAGCTGCCAGCTGTCCTCCAGACGCAGCAGCCGCATCCCACGCCGCTCAAAGCTGTAATAGTCCATAAGCTTTTGCAGCACAAGCTCCGCCGTTGGTCGATCCAGCTCCGCCGCCAGACAGATGCGGTCGATATGCACCGGCTCGCCGGAGGCAAACAGGATGCCCTCCACGGCGGCCTCGATCTCTTTCATTTCCCGTGTTTCCACGCTCATTCCTCCTCCGTCTCCTGACAGGTCACCGTGCAGTCGGCGGCAGAGCCCGCCAACCGGATGATATGGTTCCGGCACAGCTCCAGCACCGCCATGAATGTAGCCACCAACTCGCTGCGGCTGCGGCTGCCCCGGAACAGCAGCAAAAACCGGGTGATGCCGTTCCTTTTCAGCCGCTCCACCAACTCCTTGGCCTTCCGCTCCACCGGATACGGCTCCCGCTTGACGATCTCGTCAAAGGCCCGCAGCGGCGGTGTCTCCGCCTGACCACGGCGATCCAGCACCTCCTGCATGGCGATGACCAGATCCCCCGGCTCCTGATCGTACTCGTATACCTTGCCCCGCTTCATGGGCTCCGGCCCACGGGTCAGGATGCTGCGGCCAAACTCGCTCATAGGTCCCATGCGCTCCGTCAGCTTCCGGATGCGGGCGTAGGCATCCCCACGCTGCCGCTCCGCCAGAGACTGGATCAGGGCGTCCATCTCGCTCTGGGCCTCTTCATCCTCAATGCTCAGCAGCATCCGGGTCTTGATGTACATAAGGTGAGCCGCCATGGTGACAAATTCGCTGGCCACCTCTAAATCCATCTGCTTGCGCTGCTCCAGATACGCCAGATACTGGTCCAGGATCAGTGCAATGGGGATATCCTGTATCTCGATCTTATTCTTGTTCAGCAGAAACAGAATGAGATCCAGAGGCCCCTCGAAGTCCTCCAGTGTCTCCCCTGTTTTGGGCTGTACCACTTTTTCCAGTTTGAAAATGGGATGATCCAATGTTGACACCTCAAGAAAGGCCGATGATCCGGCAGAATATCCGAAATACCCACGCAATGGCGCTGTTCAGCGCCCCGCTGCCTACGTCCAGCAGCACCAGGCCCCACAGCACGAACATTCCGATGCGCTCATACCGCAGCATCGTGTCGTACATCCGATCCGGCAGCAGGGAGAACAGCACCTTGGCACCGTCCAGCGGCGGGATTGGCACCAGATTGAAAAGGCCCAGACCGATGGAGAGCACCGCCGTAGACACTAGAAAGTCCAGTATCCCCTGATTCAGTGCCGAATAGGCGGCGTGGTCCACCATGATCCGGGCGCCCACCAGCAGCACCAGTGCCAGAAGAAAGTTGGACACCGGCCCCGCCAGCGCCGTCAGCGCCATGCCCTGCTTGGGCTTTTTGAAGTAGCGGGGATCCACCGGCACCGGCTTGGCCCAGCCGAAGCCCAGCGTCACCATCATCAGAAGACCCATCCAGTCGATGTGCCGCAGTGGATTCAGACTCAGCCGGTGCATCCGCTTGGCGGTGGGGTCTCCCAGGGCATAGGCCGCCAGCCCGTGGCAGGTCTCGTGGGTGGTCAGACACAGGAACACCGATGCCAGCCGCAGTAAAATATTTCGAAGGGAGCCGAAGTCCAGCGCTGCCCATAGTTCTTGCAAATAGTTCAAAGAAGTTTTCTCCTATCGGCATAAGATCATGTCGATTATACCAGATACTATCTCCAAATACAAGGTAAAATAACCAACTCCTTTCCCATTGTTTCACAAAATGAAACTTCCAGTTGACTTGTCATAAAACGCCTGCTATAATCAGTACGAATATATACAAGGAGGCTATCTATGGGTTCCTTTTCCTATCATGTGGGCCAGCGGATCAAGAAGTACCGCAAGAGCCGTGGCTACACCATCGAGCAGTTTTCGGCCATGATCAACAAGAGCAAGGCCACCCTTTCCAAGTACGAAAACGGCACCATCACCATCGACATCGAGACCCTCTACGACATTGCTCAGGCGCTGAATATCGACCTGAAGTGCTTTATCGACTATCAGCCGCCGGTATTTCATCAGGAGCAGGTGCTGACGGGCAATTTCTATTTCAACACCCCGCAGGCCTATATGTACTACTTTGACGGGCGCATCCATCAGCTGGTGCGCTCTCTGCTGCGCTTTTCCCCCGCCGTCGACGGCGAGGGCATCGACGTGATCCTCTATATGGGAGTGGAGAGCTTCGACGATCCGGATCAATGTCAGCACCTCTTTACCGGCGAGATGAAGCCCTATGACACCATCACCCATATGGTGCTCCACAACCAGATCAATGCGGCGGAAAAAATGTACATCTGTATGCTCAACCCCATGCAGACCCGCACCCCGGCGGTTGGGATGCTTTCCGGCATCGGCAGCTCCCCCTTCTTCGCCCCCGTGGCCCTGAAGGTGCTGATCTCCAAGGAGCTGCTGGAGGAGAACGACCGGCTGCTGGACACCGTGAAGCTGGATAAGGACGACTATCATCTGCTGAAATACTACAACATGATGGTCATCAACCGGCCCGCTTCCCTGTTTCTGGAGCCCTGAGAACCCCGATATGGCCAAAAAGAGCTGTAAGGCTAAGTTGCCTTACAGCTCTTTTATTCAGCTCATTTTCACGATCTCACGCCGCAGACGCAGGATGATGCGTTTTTCCAGACGGGAGATGTAGGACTGGGAGATGCCCAAGCGGTCGGCCACCTCCTTCTGTGTCAGTTCCTTCTGCCCCCACAGGCCGAAGCGCATGGTGATGATAGCCCGCTCCCGCTGGGACAGCATCCCTACGGCGTCGCTGAGCAGCTTGCGGTCTGCATCTGCCTCAATGGGCCGCAGCACCACGTCCCCCTCCGTCCCCAGTACGTCGCTGAGCAGCAGCTCCTTGCCGTCCCAGTCGGTGTTTAGTGGCTCGTCGAAGCTCACCTCCGTCCGCTGGCTGCTGTTTTTCCGCAGGAACATCAGAATTTCGTTTTCGATGCAGCGGGAGGCATAGGTGGCCAGCTTGATGTTCATATCCGCCCGGAAGGTGTTGATGGCCTTGATGAGTCCGATGGTGCCAATGGAGATCAGGTCCTCGATGTTGATGCCGGTGTTTTCAAACCGGCGGGCGATATACACCACCAGCCGCAGATTCCGCTCGATGAGTGTCTGCCGGGCCTGTGGGTCCCCCTGCTCCAGGCGGGCGATGACCTCCGTCTCCTCCTCTCTGGGCAGAGGCGGCGGCAAGGTGTCGCTGCCGCCGATATACATGATCTTATCCCGCCTGCGCAGACTGTGCAGCCACGCCAGCAGCCGCCTGAACAGCTTTTTCATGCTTCCTCCCCTCCGTTCCGCCCCACAGGGCCTGATACCCGCCGCCGTCGCTGACCGGCCCCGGCGACAGGGCCACCAGCGTCCGGGGATATGTAGTGCCGCCGATCTGCACGCTGTCGCTGCAAACCGCCAGCAGCAGTCCCTCCGGGGCTCCTATGCTGCAAAAGGGCAGCAGACTGAACCGTCTGCCCAAGTCCGTGGCGTGGAGTTGGGCCATGCGCTCCTCCGGCGGGGCCCGCCGGGTCACGATTCGTTCCACCTCCGGCGGCAGAAGCCCGCCCAGCGACGTCTGCTCCAGCACCAGCACCGGCTGTCCGGTGACGGGGCTTCGCAGGGTGTTTCCCGTGTCGTGCAGCACCCGCACGGCACGACTCTGTCCTCCGATGGATATGGTTGCGTCCATGATCTCTCCTCCCCCATGTCTGGCCGCCTGCCGGAATACCAGATGCAGCAGTCCAAAAAATCCCAACGCTGCGCCCAGCAGCACCGGCCAGCTGATCTCCGCCCGATACAGTCTCCCTACATATACCGCCACGGAGCCGGAGGCCAGCCCCAGCGCCAGCACCAGACCGCCCAGCCCTCCGGCCAGCAGAAAAAACAGCGCCGTCAGTCGCCACGGATGGGCCTCCCGCCGCCACGCCGCCAGCGCCATGGCGGCTCCCACAGCCGCCCGGCACAGGGGATGCGCCAGCCAGCCAAGTCCCGGTAGGAACACCGCCCCGGCATACAATGCCCCGCCGGCAGCGCACAGGGCCAGCCTTCCCCTCCGCAGGGGGATACCCGCCAGCCGGGCCGTGGTCAGGAGCAATAGGTAATCCACCAACAGATTCAGCAGGAGTACCCGGTCCAGATACACCACCGTCACGCCGCTTCCCCCCTTCCGCTGGACACATTATACCGTCCGCCGCCGGAAAAAAGCGTCAAAAAAAGAGAGGACCCCATCGGTCCTCTCCCCATGTACCGCATACGCCGATCCCCGGCCGTGGGTTCACAGGCTCAGGTATGGCACAATGAGCGTTGCCAGCATCAAGACAGCCAGCAGCAGAGCCACGCCCATAGCCAGATAACGGGTCCATTTGGGTCTCATATCGATTCCTCCTCTGTAATCATGCGTTTGATACTTTTCTCCAGCTTTCGGCGGGGGGCCATGACCTCGTGTCCGCAGCCGCAGCAGCGGAGCTTCAGGTCCATCCCTACCCGCAACACCTCCCAGCGGCGGCTGCCGCAAGGGTGTTCTTTTTTCATCTCTACGATATCGTGCAGCTTCAGATCCATAGGCGCTCCTTTCGTTCAAGCACGCCTGTACCGGCGCATAGTATGGGATATCTGAATGTAAGGGTGTGTCATGATGGAAGAATATAAATGGCCGCTGCCGGAGGGATTCCGGGAGCCCTGTACGCTCCGGCAGCTGCAGGATGCACTGGCGTCCCACGAAACACTCGCCTCTCCCGTCCTGCGGTGCGATGCCCAGCGCAATCTGCACCTTCGGCCGGGAGGCTGCGGCGGCATCATCCCACAGGATCAGGTGGCGGCACCGTTTCTCTCCGGCGCTCAGCGGGATATCGCTGCGCTGTCCTGCGTGGGGCGCAGCGTCTGTTTTCAGGTAACGGGTCAGCGCATAGCAGCCGACGGCAGCACGGAATTTCTTCTCTCCCGCCGTCTGGCGCAGGAGGAGGCCATGGAGCACATCCTGCGCCACGGGACGCCCGGCATGGTGATTCGGGGGCAGGTAACGCATCTGGCACCCTTCGGGGCCTTCGTGGATGTAGGCTGTGGCCTTGTGGCCCTGCTGCCGCTGGCGAATATCTCCGTGGCACGCATCCGCCATCCGGCGGAGCGCTTCGCCCTGCACCAGCGCATCCGTGCCGTGGTGCAGAGCATCGACCCACAGCAAAAGCGCATCGTCCTCAGTCACAGGGAGCTGCTGGGAACGTGGCTGGAGAACGCCGCCCGCTTCCGGGTGGGCGAGACGGTACCGGGCATCGTCCGCAGCTGCAAGCCCTATGGCTGCTTCGTGGAGCTGACGCCCAACCTGTCGGGCTTGGCGGACAGCCGGGAGGATATCCCGGAGGGACGGCTGGTGTCGGTCTACATCCGCTCCATCCAGCCTCAAACCGGCAAGATCAAGCTGCAGATGGTGCAGGAACTGGGGCAGCCTGACTTCCCCACGCCGCTGCACTATCAAATCACCGGCGGCAGCGTCAGCGGCTGGCGCTATCGCCCTTGATCTCGTCCCAGTAGCGCTTGGCGGCCTGCTCTGTTTTGTTGGGACCGTATTCGTAGTAAACAGCGTCCTTTACAAGGTCTGGCAAGTATTGCTGCTTTACATAGTGATTGGGGTAAACGTGGGGATATTTGTAGGTCGGGACCTTTCCCGTTCCGGCGCTGTCGGCGTGGACATTCTGCAAGTGCCGTGGCACCGGCCCCACCTTGCCGTGGTCGATGTCCTGCATGGCGGCGATGATGGCATTGTGGGCGGAATTGGACTTGGGAGCTGTGGCCAGCAGCACCGCCGCCTCTGCCAGCGGGAGCCGTCCCTCCGGCAGGCCCAGCTGCAGGGCAGCGTCCACGCAGGCCTTCGTTACTACGATGGCCTGTGGATAGGCCAGCCCCACGTCCTCCGCTGCGATGACCAGCAGCCGGCGGCAGGGGCTCAGCAGATCTCCCGCCGCCAGCAGCCGCCCCAGATAGTACACCGCCGCATCCGGATCCGAGCCACGGATGGATTTTTGCAGCGCCGACAGCAGGTCGTAGTGCTGATCCCCCCTCCCGGTCATACCGCATGGCGCTGCGCTGGGCCAGCACCTGTGCATCCTCCGTCGTCAGGAGCAGCCCTCCGTCCCTGGGCTTGGCGGACTGATACAGCAGCTCCACAGCGTTGACAGCCTTGCGGACATCCCCGCCGCACCCGGCGGCGATGAGCCGGGGAACCTCCTCCTCCCACGAGAGGGGCAGGCTGCTGCGCTGCTGCTGGAGCGCCAGCGCCCGCTCCACGGCAGGTACCGTCTCCTCCGGTGTCAGGGCCTTGAACTCGAACACCGTGCTTCGGGAGAGGAGGGCGTTATACACGTAGAAAAAAGGATTCTCCGTGGTGGAGGCGATGAGGGTGATCTTGCCGTTCTCCATGAACTCCAGCAGGCTCTGCTGCTGCTTTTTGTTGAAGTACTGGATCTCGTCCAGATACAGCAGTACCCCGTTAGGAGCCAGCATGGTGTCCACGTCGCTGATGACCGCCTTTACGTCCTGCAGGGACGCCGTGGTGGCATTGAGGTGGTACAGGGTCTTTTTCGTCCGGTGGGCGATGATGTTGGCAATGGTGGTCTTCCCCGTGCCGGATGGGCCGTAGAAGATCAGGTTGGCCTCCGCCCCGCTCTCGATCAGGCGGCGCAGCAGCGCCCCCTCCCCCAGCAGGTGCTTCTGTCCTGCTACCTCGTCCAGTGTCTGAGGTCGTATTTCATCTGCCAGCGGCCGCATCACGGCACCTCCTCTTCGCTGCGGGCCGGATGCTCCATGTCCGCAAAATCAGTTGGATTATACCACATTCTTTTCCGGTTTGCACCCCCTATTTGCATTTTTCCCGCCGGTCTGGTACAATAGGCGGGAGGTGATGCACACATGAAAACCAAACAGGAGGTCTCCGCCATCATCACGGCGCTGAAGGCCTTGTATCCCGACGCACAATGCTCGCTGGACTATGGCAAGGACTATGAGCTGCTGTTTTCCGTGCGGCTGGCGGCCCAGTGTACCGACGCACGGGTGAATTTGGTGACCCCGGCACTTTTTGCCCGCTACCCCACGCTAGAGGCCTTTGCGGAGGCGGACGTGGATGAGGTGGGACAATACATCCACTCCTGCGGCTTCTGGCGTGCCAAGGCACGGGATATCGTAGCCTCGGCCCGTATGCTGCGGGAGGCGTTCGGCGGCAGAGTGCCGGACACCATGGAGCAGCTGCTGCGGCTCCCCGGCGTGGGGCGTAAGACCGCCAACCTCATTCTGGGGGATATCTACGGGCAGGAGGGATATGTCTGCGACACCCACTGCATCCGCATCACCGGCCGTCTTGGCCTTACCGACGGCAGCAAGGACCCGCTGAAGGTAGAGCGGCAGCTGCGGCAGTGCATCCCGCCGGAGGAGTCCAACAACTTCTGCCACCGGATGGTGCTCCATGGACGGACCGTCTGCACCGCCCGCTCTCCCAGGTGCGGGGAGTGTACCCTGCGGCCCTATTGTGACTTTGGGCAGGGCGCAGAAAACTGAATACTTATATCAGACTGCCGGAAGTACGCATTGCTTCCGGCAGCTTTTTGCATGAGGAGCAGGCACTTTTCCCGCTGCCGCCACATATATTAACAGTATCAAGACCTATCCAAGGAGGCAGCTTATGGATCAGAAGGAACTTATCGACCGACTGCGCCGGGACCCTAAGGCCGTGCAGTCGCTGATGACCTCCGCCGACGGTCAGCGGCGATGGCGCAGATGCTCAAGAGCGTCATGTCTACCCCGGAGGGGACCGCCCTGCTGCGGCGCATCCGGGACAGTCTGCAGGGATAGAGAGGAGGACGGCAGTGTGTCGGAGATGGACGAGAAACTGAATACACTGCTGTCAGACCCCGGCAGCATGGCCCGGATCATGCAGCTGGCTCAGCAGCTCTCCGGAACTATGGGCAGTGCAGAGAAGATCACACCGGAGCCGCCCCCTCCTCCGCCCGCCGCTCCTGAGGATCAGACGGGCGGAGGGACGGCAGGCTTTGGCGGATTGGGCGGGCTGGACCCGGCGCTGCTGGGAAAGCTCCTGCCGCTGGCACAGGAATACGGCCGCAGCAACAGCGCCTCCATGCAGCTGCTGAACGCCCTGCGGCCGTTTTTGAAGCCGGAAAAGCAGGGCAAGGTGGAACGGGCGGCACATCTGGCAAGGCTCATCCATCTGGGGAAAAAATTCCTGTCGGAATGGGAGGGATAGCGTGTAGTTAGACAATATTTCGAAGTAAAAATTGTTCAAGCAGCCGAGAGGGCTTGCTGTCTGTGAATTGCAGGCGGCAAGCCCTTTAGTTTTGCCTTGATCCTGCGGTTGTTGTAGTAATCCAGATATTCGATCAGTTCCCGTTTGAAGTGTTCCATGGATTGAAATTCTTGCAGATATAACAGCTCACTTTTGAGCAGTCCGAAGAAATTCTCTATCACAGCGTTGTCCAGACAGTTTCCGTTGCGGCTCATGCTCTGGCGAACACCTTTCTCTCCGAGCATCTGTTGATATTGCCTATGCTGGTATTGCCACAAACCAAGCCCAATTCCTTCATAAGCCGCTGGACCGTCTTGTGATTTAAGGGCAGTTTGCGGTTACGCAGTTCTGCTGTGATCCGGCGATAGCCGTATCTTCCTTTGTTTTCATGGTAAATTGCCGTGATTTCTTGTTTTTCTGACTCATACTTATCCACCCGCTTCATCCGTTTCAGATGATAGTAGAAGGTCGCACAGGGCAGTTGAGCGATTGAGAGCAGAATACTGAGTGCGTGTTTTTGCCTTAGCTTCTGAACTACCAGCGTTTTTTGCGCTGGCGTCGCTCGTCTTCCAAAACCAAGGCTTGCAAGTTTTTTAGGTATTCTACCTCTGCACGCAGCCGCTGAACTTCTGCCAGCAGATCTTCTTCTACCTCCTTTGGCAGCTGCTTTGGCGGACGGCCCTTGCTGCTGCGGCCACGCCGTTCGATGGCGAACCCTTCCGGACCTTCGGTCAGATAGATTCGTTCCCAATCCTGAATCCGGCGATGACTATTTACCTCAAATCTTCGCACGGTTTCGCTATAGCTCAGTTGCTCCTGCTGCATGGTTTCCACGACCAGCTTCTTGAATTCCGGCGTGTATCGTTTGTTCGGTACTCCTTTTGGCATAGAAAAACACCCCACTTGTTAGATAGTATATCATACTGTCTAACAAATGGGGTGCAGTTCAACAGCCGTTCGGTCCTTTTTTACGTTGTAAGAATCATCACCTGCCACGACGGAAGATCTTGCCCAGCATACTGCTGACCAGTCCCCGCTCATAGCGGTTCATACCGAAGAGCCACAGGCTTCCGGCATAGACGGCTATGAATACGCAGCCCCACAGACCAATCTGTGAGTAGCTGCCCACCTGAGCAAAGCGAGCAATCAGCACCGCTACGATAGCCGGCACCAGCATGGAGGGCAGCAGCTGGGCGATACGCCGCCAGAAGCGGCTCACATCCAGTCCGATCTTCCTGCGGTAGTACCAGTTGATGGGCAGGACGTTCCCCAGCAGTGTGACGATGAGGATACTGCTGGCAACGCCCAGCAGGCCCCACTTCCGGCACAGGGGGATCATCAGCACCACGTTGACGCCTGCCGCCGCCAGATAGACCCAGGCCCGGAACTTGTGCATCCCCTTGGCCCGCAGGATCTCCAGCCCCACGAACTGGATGGAGGACATGATGGTGGAGAGAAACAGCAAAATCGCCACGGGATAGTCGATGGCAAAGCTGGCGTCGCCCTTGGCCCACAGCACCACGAAGGGGCGGCCCACCGCCACAAAGCCCAGAAACACGCACATGAGCATGATGAATTGCAAACGGCCTGCACGGGTCATCAGCCGCCCCAACTCACGGGTGGGGGTGTTGGAGGCCACCATGCGGTGTACGCGGGGGGCCAGCACATTGGAGATGGCCATGGCGAAGGACAGATAGTACACGTTCAGCTGATTGGCGTTATAGTATACGGCGCTGAGCTCCGTGCCGTGGATCCATGTGGTCATCAGGGTACCGATACCGTAGTTCACCTGATCCACCACCACGGCGATGAACACATAGAAGGTAAAGCCCATCATGCTCTTCATGAGGGCGAAGTCGTAGCCACGGAAGCTGATGGGCATCCGCAGACGGATGAGACAGTAGAAGGCCTCCACCACGCCGCTGACGATGGTCAGCATCAGACTCAGGATAGCGATGGCCGGCGAGTGATACCCCAACAGCAGCAGCGGGATGGAGATCATGGGGCTCAGCACCGACTTGGCCATGGCCACCAGCTTCAAAAACAGATACCGCTCGTTGATATTGACATTGGACTCGAACACGCTGATGGGGAACGACAGAGCCGCATTGACGGACATGATCCGCAGCAGCTCGGCACCCAGCGCCAGCTCCTCCTCCGTCCACTTGGCACCGAACACGTTCTGCGGATGCGCCGCCAGTGTGAAGCCCAGCACCAGCAGCACCAGACCCAGCACCGTGTAGGTCACAAGAAACATTCCGTTCAGCTTGGCCATGGTCCGGCGGTCCTGCGCCACCTTGGCCTGAGAGTAATACCGCATATAGGCGCTGCCCAGACCCATACTCAGCAGCAGAAGATATGCAATGATGGGGCCTACGGAGCCGTATACGCCGTATTCACTGGTCCCCAGCTGCCCCTTCATGATGGGGGCATATACCAGCGAGAGGATGGTGCTCACTGCCATGGAGACATAGGAGAGGATCGCACCCGCCCGCACTTGATTTACCTGCAAAAAATATGATATCAGTTTATTATACCGTATTTGTCACCCCCTGTAAAGCGCCAAGTTTCGCTCACAGAGGTGAAGCTTCTATGAAGCAGCTTTACCGGTTACCATCGAGCCGCAGACTACCTGAAGAAGGTTTTCGACATTCTGAACACAGCACTCTTGATAAGGACAAAAAAGGGGGCGTGATGCTCCCTGTTTTCCATTATTCTTCCTCAAATAAAATTTGCATTACTTCGTCCATGTCAATATTTTCTTCTGTAAAAACTATATTGCCATCGATTACATGTCCAATGACCCGTTTACCAAAATTTCCATCAGAATCACCAGAAACACATACAAACTCACCATGCTTCATCGTCGCTTCTGAATTTGCAGCAACTCCGTATGCATCAGTTTGCTCTATACAGTAGAAATTAAAATCAGAGAATGCCTCAGCTACCCTCTTTGGCATTTCTCCCAATGAGGAGTAGATATCATCCTATTCATCTGCGTCAAGACCAATTTCAAAGTCCACCTCAATGATATTGCCGTCTTGGGCAATTTCTCCCTCGCAGGCATCAATTCCTTCAAAGCAAGAGTGTTCGTGCTTCGCACACAGCGGCAAAAACATTGGAGATGACGGCGGACGGCGGCCCTTCAGGGGATGCAAAACTGGCGGAGAGGTATCTCTCCGCCAGTCTCTCATGCTCTGGGATGAGCCTTGTTGTAGATATCCTTCAGCTGCTTTTGAATGACATGAGTGTATATCTGTGTGGAGGAGATATCCGCATGGCCCAACATCTCCTGAATAGCTCGCAGGTCTGCTCCGTTCTCCAGCAGGTGGGCTGCAAAGGAGTGCCGTAGGGTGTGGGGCGTGATGTCCTTTTCGATGCCCGCCGTCTCCTGATAGTGCTTGATGATCTTCCAAAAGCCCTGACGGCTCATGCGCTCGCCATTCATGTTGACGAACAGGGCCGTCTCCGTCTCGTTGGCGATGATCCGGGGCCGGATGTCCCGTATGTAGTCCTGAAGGGCCTTCACCGCACCGTGGTACAGGGGGATGATGCGCTCCTTGCCCCGGCTGCTGCAGCGGATGAAGCCCGCTGTCAGGTTCACATCCGTCACGTTCAGGCCGATGAGCTCCGATACCCGGATGCCGGTGGCGTACAGCAGCTCCAGCATGGCATGATCCCGGAAGCCCTTCTCGTCCACGCAGCGGGGCTGCTCCAGAAACAGCTCCACCTCTTTGTTGGCAAATAGGAGCTGACGGTGTTGGCGGAGGCGTGCTTCTCCTGCTCCAGATAGCTGCCGTATGCCGCAATATGATCCGCCAATGTCCTCAACTCCTCTCATGATAATGTTCCCAGTGCCCACTGCACCAGCCTCGGTACCAGCGTCAGCTCCAGCGCCATACCCAGAAGCAGCAGCGCCCCGCAGATGGCCAGCTTTCTCCAGCGGTTCCTCTCCCCTACCAGCATGGCCGGGTAAATGCTGCACGGCAGCACGATCAGGCACCGCACGCCGAAGGCCGCCAAGGCCAGTAAAACGCCGCTGCGCCCCAGCGCAGCAGCGAAGCAGCCCGCAGAAAAGGAAAGAAAAAATCCCTCCGCCGCCAGAACCGGCAGGATCAGCGCCGCCCCGGCGGCGCCGCAAAAGCCCAGCACCGTCACCAGCAGCGGATAGCGCAGGTACACCCCTGCCACCCGCAGCAGCGAGGCGGTGCGATCTGTTGTCTCACCCCATACGGCGGCGTACTGCCGCAGATAGGCGGCCAGCTCCGTCCGGGATGCCTCCGGCACGCTCCGGGCCGCCAGCTGCCCCAGCAGGATGCCCCCGCAGAAGCAGAGCCCCAGCAGCGCCAGCCGCCATAGGCCGGTGTGCCGTCCGGGCCATCTGTGAAAATGTGATGCTCGTCTCATGCGGCCAGTCACCTCGTCTCATCCTATGAGACAAGCCGGCCGGATAGAAGCGCAAGTTTTGCGGTCTTGCCGCAGCCGCAGCACGACATAACTCACGAGGTTGCCATAACATATGATAGGGCAAACGCTGCATTTTCGCAAGAGCTTTTTGCTGGCGCTGCTGTTTTTTGTAAATTATGTTAAATAGTTATGTAAAGTGTGTTATGTGAATCTCGAAACCCACGTCAGTTTCCCTGCGGACATAAAAATACCTCCCCTGAATCGCTCTTACTGCAAGCATATTCAGGGGAGGGTGCTTTATTCGCTTTTATTCCTCGGTCTTATCCTCGGTGGTCTCCTCGACCTTCTCCTCTGCCACAGGCTCACCCTTGGACTTCTTGGCAGGGCGCTGGGCAGCGGCCATCTGCTGATCCAGCGTACCCACAGAACCGATGGCGGACTTGACGAACTCCATGCGGACCCGATCCTCGCTGGTCTCGATGACCACGGTGCGGTCGGTGATGGCCACCACACGGCCATAGATGCCGCCGATGGTGGTCAGCCAGTCGCCCTTCTTCAGGCTGTTGCGCATTTCCTCCGCTTGCTTCTTCCGCTTATTCTCAGGACGGATCAGGAGGAAATAGAAAATAGCGATCATCACGACGATCATAATGATCGTGGAGGTCATGTTGCCGGCACCGGCAGCCGTCGTGCCGTCTGTAGCATATGCGAACTGAATCATGGGACAAAACTCCTTTTTTCACAATATGGTATGTATTATACTGGATTCTGTGTCCGTTTGCAAGAGGGACAGGCCAGTTTTTTGGAAATCCGCTGCAGAATGAACAGATCAGAGCTTTTCACCGAGTTTTTGGCTGTACTCCGCCCGGAAATCCGCAAAGCAGCCGTCGTCAAGGCTCTCCCGGATGCGCCGGGTCAACTTGTTATAAAAGTACAGATTGTGCATCACCGCCAGACGCATCCCCAGCATCTCCTCCGCCGTGAACAGATGACGGAGATAGGCCCGACTGAACCGGCGGCACACCGGGCAGTCACACGTCGGGTCGATGGGCTTGTCATCCAGCTTGTACTTGGCATTTTTGATGTTCAGGAACCCTGCCACGTAAAGAGCTTTCCGTGACGGGCGTTGCGGGCCGGCATGACGCAGTCGAAGAAATCCACACCACGGGCCACGCCCTCGATGATGTTGCTGGGGGTCCCCACACCCATAAGATACCGGGGCTTGTCCTTGGGCATATAGGGCTCCACCGCCTCGATGATGTCGTACATCACCTCCGTGGGCTCCCCCACCGCCAGGCCGCCGATGGCATAACCGTCGCAGTTCAGCTTGGCGATCTGCTGCATATGCCAGATCCGCAGGTCCCGATAGGTAGCCCCCTGATTGATGCCGAACAGCATCTGGCGGGGGTTCACCGTATCCGGCAGGGCATTCAGGCGGTCGTGCTCCGCCTTGCACCGCTCCAGCCACCGCAGGGTTCGCTCACAGCTGGCCTTGGCGTAGTCGTACTGGGCCGGATTTTCCACACACTCGTCAAAGGCCATGGCGATGTCCGATCCCAGATGGGACTGGATCTGCATACTCTCCTCCGGCCCCATGAAGATGCGGTGGCCGTCCAGATGGCTGGCGAAGGTGACGCCCTCCTCCGTGATCTTCCGCAGACCCGCCAGAGAGAACACCTGAAAGCCGCCGGAGTCCGTCAGGATGGGGCCGTCCCACCGCATGAACCGGTGCAGTCCACCCATCTGCCGCACCACGTCATCACCGGGTCGTAGGTGCAGATGATAGGTGTTGGACAGCTCGATCTGGCATCCCAGCTCCTTCAGATCGAAGGCATCTATGCCTCCCTTGATGGCCCCCTGTGTTCCCACGTTCATGAACACCGGCGTCTGCACCTCGCCGCCGTGGGCGCACCGGAAACGGCCCCGACGGGCGGTACCCTCCGTTTTAATGACCTCAAACATGGAATTTCTCCTTTATCATCGTGGTTATACTTCCCCTATCTTACCAGATTGCGCCGTCAAGTCAAGAGAGAGATAAAAAGGTTGAAGCGGCGGGAAACGTATAGTATAATATATGTCACGGAATTTTCCCGGAAACTACGGAAGAAACAGGTCATTTTCTATGAAAACCAGTGATTTTAATTTTGAACTCCCCCAAGAGCTTATTGCCCAGACCCCCATTCCCCGGCGGGATGCCTCCCGCCTGCTGGTGCTGGACAAGGATACCGGCGCATGGGTACATCGCCACTTCTACGATCTGCCGGACTATCTGCGGCCCGGCGACTGTCTGATCCTCAACAACTCCCGTGTCCTTCCGGCCCGGCTGCTGGGTCATCGGCTCCCCGGCGGCGGAGCCTGTGAGATCCTGCTGCTCATTGACCGTGGTGAGAACACGTGGGAATGTCTGGTGCGGCCCGGTAAGAAGCTGCGCACCGGCGCCCGTGTCTCCTTCGGAGATGGGCAGCTCACCGCCGAGATCACCGAGGAGCTGCCCGGCGGCAACCGCCTGGTGCATTTCGAGTACGAGGGCATTTTTCTGGAGGTGCTGGACCGACTGGGGAAAATGCCCCTACCCCCCTACATCAAGGAGGAGCTGCAGGACCGGGAGCGCTATCAGACCGTCTACTCCAAGGTCAACGGCAGCGCCGCCGCCCCCACCGCCGGACTTCACTTCACTCCGGAGCTTCTGGAGCGTGTGCAGGCAATGGGTGTAAAGGTTGGATACGTAACACTCCATGTGGGGCTTGGCACCTTCCGACCCGTGAAGGAAGACACCATTGAGGGCCACGAGATGCACAGCGAATACTGCGTCATCCCACAGGAGACGGCAGATCTCATCAATGAGACCAAGCGCAGCGGCGGACGGGTCATCTGCGTCGGCACCACCTCCTGCCGCACCGTCGAAAGCTGGGCCGCCGAGGACGGCACCATGACCGCCTCCGCCGGTTGGACGGACATTTTCATCTATCCCGGCTACCGGTTCAAGGTGCTGGACGGGCTGATCACCAACTTCCACCTGCCGGAATCCACTCTCATCATGCTGGTATCGGCGCTGGCGGGACGAGAGCACGTTCTGGCGGCCTACGAGGAGGCTGTCCGGCAGCACTACCGGTTCTTCAGCTTTGGCGACGCCATGTTCATCGCCAGCGGTGCGGTGCCGCAGGCTTGAGTATATCCCCTTTGATACGCATAAAAAATCTCCCTTCGATAGAAGGGAGATTTTTTCGTTTCTGTTTACTTGGTGATGCGGCGGGCTTCGATGTAGTAGCGCTTATCCTGAGCGTGGCCCATGGAGAAGGTCTTGCGGGGCAGCACGCCGTCAGCCATGACGGTCTTAAAGAGCTGTTCCTTCCCCATGGCCGGCAGCAGGAAGCCCATGTTGCCGGGCTTGGAGCCCAGTTCACGGGTCACGTCGTCGCCGTGGATATAGTCCACCTCGCCGCCGTTCTCCTTCAGGTACGGATCGATGACCCCCTGCAGGGTACCCACCGCCAGCTGTACCTTGGGATCAGGGACGGTGATGAAATGACTCTCACCGTTCCACACGAACTCAATGGTGTGGCCCTCGCCCCGGCCCTCGTAGGCGTTGGGGTAGGCGGCCTGAAATGCCTTCATGAACTTCTCGTGATCCACGCCGAACAGCACCCGGTGGATAGGCTCGAACTGCAGGGCGTCGTCGTGGTTGTTCACCACCTCCACCAGCGCAAACCGGGAGGGCAGCGCCAGATACTCCTCCGGAGTCTTGCCCTTCTTCTGCTCCTCATAGCAGGCCTTGGCGGTGGCCAGAGAGTGGTTGCCGTCGCCCACGGCGAACAGCAGGGGCGCCACGCCGGAAACGCCGTACTTCTTCTGCATGGCCTCGTCGGAGGCAAGGCCCTCCAGTGCCTTGGCCACAGCGTCCACCTGCTTGTCGGACAGCTTGTAGCCCCGAATATGGCCGCCGTTTTGCATCAGGTCGAAGTCATACAGCTTCTCCATGGTATCGGCTGCCGCCGTCAGCGGCTCGATGACGGTCTTATCGGGATCGTCTACCAGCAGCATCACATGGGGCAGCTCGATGGGAGCATGACGGCGCACCTTGGCACGGGGCGGGATGCGATCCAGCACTGTCCCCTCGGTGGCACGAATCAGGGCGCCGGAGCCGGGGGTGAAGTCGTAGGCGTCCAGATCTACCATGCCGATGAGGCCGTGGCGGATGCGTCCGTCGGACTGCTGGCGCTCCACATAAATCAGGGAGTCCTCCAGCGTCTGGAATACGCCGTCTTTCAGATACTGCTCCATGGCAGCGTTGATGCCGGAGATGTACTCGTCCACATTAGGGGCCTTGAGGTTGGCCTCCGGCAGGATCAGCCGCAGGGTAGACGGTGCCTTGCCCACCTTCTCCTCCACCGCCTGCCAGTACTCCGGCTCGGAGGTGAACTGGTCGCAGGCCACCACGGCCCACTTGGTCATGTCCTGATCCTTGGGCAGCAGGATATCCGCCGGGTAAAAGCCCAGCTTTTCAAAGGTCTTGTTCATGTTGTTCCTCCTTGTGTGTGGACGCCGCCGGAGCTGTGCCGCCGGCCGCCCGTTAATTCGTTCCTGTTCTTCCTGTATTATACAATAGTCCCCCCGGCTATTTCAACGCCAATTCCACAGAATCTGAAAATATTTTTGCCGTGCTGACGAATTTTCTGAATAATCCGCCGCCAGATGGGCAAACTGACGGAGCAATCTCACAGATGGGAGGTTTGACCGTGAAGATCGTAGATCGCATTGCCCTGATCCTCGTCATTATCGGCGCTCTGAACTGGGGCAGCATCGGCCTGTTCCGCTTTGACTGCGTGGCCGCCATATTCGGTGGACAGCTATCGGTATGGAGCCGCATCATCTATACACTGGTGGGCATCGCCGGACTGTGGTGCATCACCCTGCTGTTCCGGGAGGACGATGTCGAATAACCGAAAAAACCGCTGCGTGACGCTCACGCAGCGGTTTTTTATGTCTTATTCCGCAGCCGGAGACTCCTGCTCCGCCGCCCATTCCGCCTTGGCCTCCGCCAGCACCTTTCGGTCATGCTTGGTGGTGAGACTGGTCTCATCAAACCGGGAAAAGAGGTCCGGCCGCCGGGTCATGGTGCGCTTATAGCACTCCTTTTTCCGCCAGTCGTCCACCTTCCCATGGTGGCCCGACAACAGCACCTCCGGAACCTTCCGGCCGTGCCACTCCTCCGGCCGTGAGTACTGCGGGTACTCCAGCAGGCCGTTCCAGTGGGACTCGTCGGTGTAGCAGCTCTCCTCCGGCAGCACCCCAGGCACCATCCGGCACAGGCAGTCCGCCAGCGCCATGGCCGGTATCTCGCCGCCGGTCAGTACGAAGTCCCCCATGGAGATCTCCTCGTCCACGCACTCGTCGATGAACCGCTGGTCTATTCCTTCATAATGGCCGCACACCAGAATCAGCCGCTCATAGGACGCCTTCAGCTCCTTGGCCACCTGCTGGTCAAACACCCGCCCACAGGGGGAAAGATAGATGGTATGTACCCGCTCCCCCGCCTCCTGGCAGATATGGTCCCAGCAGCGGTACAGCGGGTCCGCCTGCATGACGGCCCCACGGCCTCCGCCGTAGGGGTAGTCGTCCACCTGCATCTGCTTGTTGGTGGTGTACTCCCGGATCTGGTGAGCGGTGATGGTCACCAATCCTCTGGCCTGCGCCCGCCCGATAATGGACTGCCCCATCATAGCATCAATGGCGTCCGGGAACAGGGTCATGATGTCAATCCTCATCCGTGGCCAGTCCTTTCATGTTCCGCACCCGCATGGTGCCGGTCTCCATGTCCACCCCACGGATGAACACCTCCCGCACCGCCGGGATCAGATACTCCCGCTTCCCCCGGACCTCGTAGACCTTGTGGGCCGGATAGTTCAGCACACGGGTGAGCCTTCCCAACTCCTCCCCGTTCTCGTCGTCCAGCACCGTCAGTCCCTCCAGCTCGGCATCGAAATATTCGCCCTCCGGCAGGTGGGCATCCGTCCGGCGGATGAAGACGGGCTTTCCCTTCAGGGCCAGCGCAGCATCCATATCCTCCACTCCCGGCAGCACCAGCAGTACCGTGGACTTGTGGACCCGTGCGCTCTTCACCTTTGTCTCTTTTCCGCCGATATACAGCGTGTCAAACGCCGCAAGAAAGGCCGGATCGAACCCGGCCGGATTTAGCTTTACCTCGCCCCGGATACCGTGGGCGTTGACGATCTGCCCCACGGGGATAAATTCAGGCCGCATAGAACCCCTCCGCTGTGATAGTTTTCTTTATTATACCACGCCCTGCCCCATTCTTCAATCTTTATTTACAACCGTTGTCACCGTCGGTAACCTTTCTGTAACCAATGCCTCGGCAGCTGCCGTTTTTTACCTGTCAGATACCCGCACAAAACCGTGAAAAGTGGTGTGTAACCCCATGAAAAATCCAAAAAACTTGACAAAAGTGGGTGGAAGTGATATACTCCTCCCATATTTCAAAAAAGTAACAAAAGTTACAAATGCATTGCGAGGTGATTTTCCACCGCCCCGGACCCCGGAAATGAAGGGCGGAATTGGGAGGTTTTTTATGAAAGAAGCAGTAATCAGAATGGAGACGGCGGCCCGGCCAACAACGGACCGATCCGCATCTCCCCGGCTCTTGAAGGGGTTGCTGCTGGCAATTACTCTGGTGGCTCTGCTGGCCACCACCGTGATCCTCTGTCAGCAGGATATCGAAAACCCCAGCTATGTATACATGATCCTGGACGAGACCGGAATGCAGATCATCGACGGCCGGCCCGACGATGACCGTACCACGGGTCTGCTGGACATTCGGGCCGACAACAGCAGCCGGGACGCCCAGCTGCTGCTGGTAAAGGGCCAGCAGGTGCAGGTAGCCGACGCTCAGGGCGCCACCTATCTGGTGACCACCCGGCGGGAAACGGTGGATAACCTGCTGCGCCGGTCCGACGTCACCGTGGGCGACGGCGAGATGGTCGTGGTGGACACCACCGGCGAGACGCCTACCGTCTCCGTTATGGCAGAGTATTCCCAGACCCGTGACGTCACCGTCACCACCCCTTACAAAACAGAGCGTGTGGTGAACCATATGCTGGCCAAGGGAACGGAAGAGGTGGTGCAGGAGGGTACAGATATCATCAATGGGACAGCTCTGCGTCATAGAAAAACTGCCGCACCGCCGTCTCATATGCCCGGCAGTCCCCGGCCTTACGCACCTGCCGCAGCAGGGTGTCCGTCTCCCGGAAGGACCGGGAGAAATAGTTCCACAGCTCTCGCATATGGTGCAGCACCGGCACGTCGCCGGAAAAATCCCGGCAGTACAGGCCGTACAGCCGGTCGTGAAACTCCCGCAGCTCCTCCAGAGACGCTGCCGGGCCTCCCGTCGCCTGCCGCAGCAGGGACGGGTCCGCCACCAGTCCACGGCCTACCATGACGGCGCCGTCGGGAAAGGTCTCCCCCATCTCCCGCAGGTCACGGACGGTGGTGACGTCCCCGTTGTAGCACAGAGGCAGCGCCGTGTGCTCTGCCGTCCAGCGGAACACCTCCCGGTCTGCCGCCCCCTTGTAGAACTGTGTCCGCACCCGTGGATGCACCGTCAGGCGGCAGATAGGGTATGTCTCCAGCAGGGCCAGCAGCGCCGGCCACTCCTCCGCCCTCTCCCAGCCGATACGGGTCTTGACGGAAATTTTCATATCCGGCAGGGCATCGAAAATGCCGTCCAGCAGCTGCCTCAGCAGCTCTGGCTGGCGCAGCAGTCCCGCCCCCTTGTTCTTTCCCGTCACGGTGCCGGAGGGACAGCCCAGATTCAAGTCTATCTGCGTCCAGCCACGGCTGCGGCACTCCTTGGCGGCCCAGACGAAGTACTCCGCCCGGTTGGTGAGGATCTGCGGCACCACTGGGATACCCCGGTTTCGCTCCGGGTCCAGCTCCTCCAGCTCCTTGCGCTGGAAACTGAAATTCCCGTTGGGGGACACGAAGGGCGTCACATACAGCGCTGCCCCGCCGAACATCTCATGCTGCACCTGCCGCCAGCGCCAGCCGGTAAGGCCCTCCATAGGGGCTGCATACCACTCATGCATCGATTTTCCCCTCCAAACACATCTCCAGCGTTATGCCCGGTCTGCGCCGGTAGCGGGACACCTCCATCTGCGGCAGCAGCTGTGAAAATGCGGTATCCTCATGGATGAGGCGTTCCTTCTCCGTCCGGGTCAGCTGCTTGATGCGGTATTCCAGCCGCAGGGCCGCTCCCTTGTCCTCCGCCTCCCACAGTGCCGCCAATGCCTGTACCGGGTGGGTCCGTGTGTACCGGGCGCAGGCCGTTCCTCGACCGTTGTGCTGCCGCATCCGGCGGCAAATGTCCTGTGCAACTCCGGTGTAAAGGGTATCTCCTTCGCAGTACACCATGTATACGAAATACACGTTCCCGCCTCCTTTTTCCTCAGTATAGCACGGATACCCTTGCAATTACAACCGCCATGTGATAGAGTTTTGGTGAAAGTGAGGAGAATGTATGACTCTTTTTGACCACTATTTGGAATACATGACCCAGCTGCTGGAAGGACGCCGCTCACCGCCGGAGGGCATCACTCTGCCGGAGGGGGACGTGACGGAGAAGGCCGCTTCCCTGAGCCGCCAGCTTCAGCAGATGGGGGCCACCGCCTTTGTCCGTGCCTGCGCCCGGCAGGACGGCGTTACGCTGCCGGAGGAAATTTACCGGCAGGCGGACGATACCACAAGCCTTCAGCAGCTGCTGCAAAGCGCCGTACAGCAGGCCCCCGTACAGGAGGCTTCCCCGGTGGAGGAGCCCTCCGAGGCGGCCCCGGATCCCGATGCAGGCAAGCACGCCTTCGAGGTGTTTCTGGACTGCGTGGCGCTGGATGACGGTCTGGTGCAGTACCTGATGGAGGTGCTGCAAAAACGTGACTGGAAGGAATTTTACAAGCTCAGTCAGATCACCACCAAGCTGGATCTGGATCCGGAGGAATTTCTCTATTGGCTGGGCAACAAGGAGCTCTACGCCGACGAGGAGGAGCGCTCCTGCGCCGTCATCATGGATGCCTGTCTGGAGCGGCTGCGGCAGGAGAAACAGCTGGAGCTGATGGCGGCACTGCTCTCCGGTGACCGCCGGACCTTCGAGCTGTTCCGGTGTCAGGCCCCGGAGCTGCAGCATCTGCCCGCCGCCACCTATGAGTGGTACAGCAAGAATTATTTGGATCGGGACTACCCCATCCGGATGCTGATGAAGTGCCGGGGCATCCGGTTCCCGGAGCATATCCCAGGAAATGAATCTAAGTAAGGAGCAACGATCCCATGACCACCAATGAAATGTATCAGCAGCTGGGCATCAGTCCGGAGGTGCTGGATTTTGGACAGCGAGTACTGGACGGACTGGACAAAGAAATGTCCCGTGTGGACGACATTGCCGAGTATAATCAGGCCAAAGTTCTCTCCGCCATGCACAAGAATCGTCTCAATGCCACCCACTTTAACCTCTCCTCCGGCTACGGCTACGACGACGAGGGCCGGGACAATCTGGAGCGTGTCTATGCCGACGTGTTCCACACGGAGGCGGCGCTGGTCCGGCCCCAGATCACCTGCGGCACCCATGCGCTGGCACTGGCGCTGGGGGCCAACCTCCTGCCGGGCGACGAACTGCTGAGCCCCGTCGGGGCGCCCTATGACACCCTGGAGGAGGTCATCGGCATTCGCCCCTCCCCTGGTTCCCTGCGGGAATATGGCGTCAGCTACCGTCAGGTGGAGCTTCTTCCGGACGGAGGCTTTGACTACGACGGCATCCGGGCCGCCATCCACGAAAAAACCAAGCTGGTGACCATCCAGCGCTCCAAGGGCTACGCCACTCGCCCCTCCTTCTCCGCGGAGGAGATCGGGAAGCTGATCGCCTTCTGCAAAAGCTGCAAGCCCGACATCATCTGCATGGTGGATAACTGCTACGGCGAACTGGTGGAGCGGCAGGAACCCACGGATGTGGGGGCCGATATAGTGGTGGGAAGCCTCATTAAGAATCTGGGTGGCGGTCTGGCTCCCACCGGCGGCTATGTCTGCGGCCGACAGGATCTCATCGATCGCTGCGCCTACCGGCTCAGCGCACCGGGCCTCGGCAAGGAGGTGGGCGCCAATCTGGGTCTGCTCACCAGTTTCTATCAGGGACTGTTTCTGGCTCCCACAGTGGTGGCCTCCTCTGTAAAGGGTGCTATCTTTACAGCTGGATGCTATGAAGCGCTGGGCTTCCGTGTGGTCCCCGGCAGCCGGGAGGTGCGCCGGGATATCATTCAGGCGGTGGAGCTGGGCAGCCGGGAGGCCATGTGTGCCTTCTGCAAGGGCATCCAGGCCGTCAATGGCCGGTACGCCGTAGAGCACCGTGCCGCACTCAAAGTGCAGCTGAAAGCTGCGGTAGTCCATGTTCACAGACCCCACAAAGGCCGCCTCGCCGTCTGACAGCACGGTCTTGCCGTGGAGCAGACCCGGCTCGTAGATGTAAATTTTCACATGATGCACCAGCAGCTCACCGTAGTGGCTCTGGGCCGCCAGATAGGCGAACTTGTGGTCCGGTATTCCCGGCAGCAGCAGCCGCACATCCACGCCGCTGTCCCCGGCAGAGCACAGGGCCTGCCGCATGGGCTCATCAATGGCCAGATACGGCGTGGTGATATGGACGGAGCGGCGGGCGTTGTTGATGAGGTGCAGGAACACGTCCTCCGCCGTGGAGATGGGATTGTTGTCCGGCCCGTCCACAAAGGGCTGGCAGAAGCCCGCCGCCTCCCGGTGGTCGTGGGGGCGGTAGTAGTCCCGCTCCTGCATCAGCTGTCCGCCGTTGCGCTGCCACATATGGAGGAACTCCCGTGTCAGGCCCCATGCGCCGGGGCCGTCCAGCCGGATGCCGCAGTCCTTCCAATAGCCGAAACGGACGGTAAGGTGGCGTATTCGTCTGCCACGTTGGCTCCGCCGGTGTAGGCCGTGCTGCCGTCGATGCAGACGATCTTCCGATGATCCCGATAGTTGAAGTACAGGCGGTTGACGTAGTGGTGGACCGGGTTAAAGATCTGCACCTCTACCCCGCTCTCCCGCAGGGCCTCGATCTGTTCGGCGGGAAAGCGCATCATGCTGCCGAAGTCGTCAAAGATAAGCTTGACCTCCACGCCCGCCGCCGCCTTCCGGCGGAAGATCTCCGTCATGCGGTCCCATACCTGTCCCTGCGCAATGATGAAAAACTCCAGAAAGATGAAGTGCTCCGCCTGCTCCAGCTTCTCCAGCATATCCTGTAAAAATGCCTCGCCGGTGGGCAGATACGTTGTCTCCGTATCACCGTAAAGGAGATATCCTTGACGGCTTAGATAGACATTGAGCCGCTCCCACTGGGGGAATTTTCGCCGCAGCTTCTCCATTTGGATGCGGTGGGCGGCCTGTTGGGCTTCCGGCTCCTCCGGCATGGGCAGCTTTTTCAGGTCCAGCCGCTTTTGCTGCCGGTCACCGTTCCAGAGAAAGTATAGAATGAGTCCCACCACCGGCACCGTCAGAACGAGGAAGATCCAGCCGAACTTATAGCTGGCGCCGTCGGTGCGGTTATAGATCCGCACGGCGTAGCCGAAGGCCGCCAGTTCCAGCACCGTGTAGATGATGGCAGCCCGCTGGCGCAGCTCCGTGCTGAGAAAGAATGCCAAAGCGATCTGCCCCAGCAGCAGCGCCGCCACGAAAACCAGCCGCAGCGCCGCCGAGATACGACGTTCCGTTTTCTGTTGTACCTGATGCGTTTTCAACGGGTCACCTCCTGTTCCCTTTGGGATACCACGCAGAGCTGTCCGCCAAAGTGGACAGCTCTGCTTTTTTGCTTATTTTCGATTGCGGAGCAGATCCTGCTGGATGTTCCACAGCCTGTCGGACAGATCCACATAGTAGCTGTGAGGATTGTCGAAGCGCTTCACCTCGTCCCACAGGGTGTCCACCTGCTGGCGGCAGTAGGCCTGAATTTCCGGCAGGCTGGGGCTGTCGTACACCCGCTTGCCCCCCAGAAACACCGGCACCAGCAGAGGCCGGGCGGTGAAGTTATACACCGTCTTTTTCTTCCAGGTGGCGCTGGGGTCGAAGATCTCCAGATCCTTGGTGTCGTCCAACGTCTCGTCATAGACGGTGATGTAGTCGGCGATGGCCTTGCCGGTGTCGTTGCCGTAGAACCGGTAGACCTTCTTGAAGTGGGGAATGGTGATCTTCTCCACGTTCTCGCTGATCTTGATCTTGGGGGTGATGTTCCCCTGTTGATCCTCCACGGCCGCCAGCTTATACACGCCGCCGAACACCGGCTCGGACTTGGCGGTGATCATCCGCTCGCCCACGCCGAAGAGGTCGATCTTGGCATCCTGCAGCAGCAGATCCTGGATCAGGTACTCATCCAGAGAGTTGGATACGGAGATCTGGCACTCCGTCCAGCCCGCCTCGTCCAGCATCTTCCGGGCCTTCCGGGTCAGATAGGCCATGTCGCCGGAATCCAGTCGGATGCCGCACTTGGTGATGCCCATGGGCTTAAGCACCTCGTTAAAGGCCCGGATGGCGTTGGGGACACCGGACTTCAGGGTATTGTAGGTATCCACCAGCAGCGTGGCGTTGTGGGGATAGATTTGGCAGTAGGTCTTGAAGGCGTCATACTCCGAATCGAACATCTGCACCCACGCATGGGCCATGGTGCCGCCGGCGGGAACGCCGTAGATCTGGTCAGAGATGGTGCAGGCCGTACCGGCGACACCGCCGATGTAGGCGGCACGGGCGCCGATGATGGCGGCATCCGCCCCCTGCGCCCGGCGGGAGCCGAACTCCAGCACCGTGCGGCCACGGGCGGCACGGGCGATGCGGTTGGCCTTGGTGGCGATCAGGCTCTGATGGTTGATGGTCAGCAGCGTGAAGGTCTCGATGAGCTGGGCCTCGATGGCCTTGGCCCGGACGATGACCATGGGCTCACGGGGAAACACCGGGGTTCCCTCCGGCATGGCGTAGATGTCGCCGGTGAAATGGAAGTCCTCCAGATAGGACAGAAATTCCTCGCTGAAAAGGTTCCGGCCCCGCAGATAGGCGATGTCCTCCGGAGAGAAGTGCAGATTCTCAATATAATCAATCAGCTGCTCCAGACCAGCGGCGATGGCAAAGCCGCCGCCATCCGGCACCCGGCGGAAAAAGACGTCAAAGTAGGTGATATGATCCTTGTAACCGCTTTCAAAGTAGCCATTGCCCATGGTCAACTCGTAAAAGTCGCAGAGCATGGTCATGTTCAGCTTTTCCTCAGTTTTCATTTTCATACCTCAAGTAAATTTTTTTGGGTGTGCTGCGTACTATTATACTATCATTCCCCGAAACAGGCAATCCTTTTCCGTATTTTTCTCCCCGCTCCTCCCCTTTTCGTCGGTTTTTCCCGGACATTTCGATAAAATCTGTGTATCAGGGGTTGACAAAACAGTCTCTTCTTGCTATCATAAGCAATTGTAGAGTTCTCTTACAAGTTCATACCTTATCAAGAGTGGCGGAGGGATCGGCCCGATGAAGCCACGGCAACCTGCGAAGCAAGGTGCCAAATCCGGCGTATGCTGAGTGCGGAAGTGATAGTCCCGCATTCGTCCTTCGACAGATGAGGAGCGTTATTCTAACACGATCCGTCGAATGGCGGAGCGTGTTTTTTCATGCTCCGGTCAACCTGAGAGAGCTTTCACCCGTATGGAAAATATTTTATAAAGGAGCATGGAAAAGCTATGGCAAAGAGACTGTTTACCTCGGAATCCGTGACGGAGGGACATCCCGACAAAATCTGCGACCAGATCAGCGATGCGATTCTGGACGCCATCATGGAGAAGGACCCCAATGGCCGTGTGGCCTGCGAGACCTGCGTGTCCACGGGCCTGATCCACATCATGGGCGAGATCACCACCCACTGCTACGTGGATATCCCCAAGATCGCCCGTCAAGTGGTGCTGGACATCGGCTATGACCGGGCCAAGTACGGTTTCGACGGCCACACCTGCGCCGTTATCACCAACATCGACGAGCAGTCCGGCGATATCGCCATGGGCGTGGACAAGAGTCTGGAGGCCAAGGAGTCCGGTGACAGTGCGCTGGACAACGGCGCCGGCGATCAGGGCATGATGTTCGGCTACGCCTGCGACGAGACGCCGGAGCTGATGCCGCTGGCAATCTCCCTGGCCCAGAAGATGGCCAAGCGTCTGACGCAGGTCCGTAAGGAAAAGCTGGTGGATTACCTGCGCCCCGACGGCAAGACGCAGGTGACGGTGGAGTATGACGAGAATGGCAAGCCCACCCGTGTGGATGCCGTGGTGGTCTCCACCCAGCATGCCGCCGAGGCATCTCTGGATCAGATCCGCCGGGATATGATCGAACTGGTCATCAAGCCCACGGTTCCCGCTGAGCTGATGGACGAGAACACCAAGATCTACGTCAATCCCACAGGCCGCTTCGTCATCGGCGGCCCTCAGGGTGACAGCGGTCTCACCGGTCGGAAGATCATCGTGGATACCTACGGCGGCAGCGCCCCCCACGGCGGCGGCTGCTTTCTCCGGCAAGGACCCCACCAAGGTGGACCGCAGCGCCGCTTACGCCGCCCGCTGGGTGGCCAAGAACATCGTGGCGGCAGGACTGGCCCGGAAGTGCCAGGTGCAGCTGGCCTACGCCATCGGCGTGGCCCAGCCCGTCAGCGTACTGGTGGATACCTTCGGCACCGGCGTGGTGTCCGATGAAAAGCTGGAGGAGGCCGTGGAGAAGGTCTTTGACCTGCGCCCCACCGCCATCATCCGGGATTTGGATCTGCGCAGACCCATCTACCGCCAGCTGGCGGCCTATGGCCACATGGGCCGTGAGGATCTGGGCGTGCGCTGGGAGGCTACCGACCGTGTGGTGGCTCTGAAGGCCGCTCTGAACGGCTGATTTCCCCCTTGCAAGACCGGAGAAAATCTGATATAGTAAGGGTACGCCGTCCGTGATCGGGCGGCGTACCCCCTCCCCTATCCGGGTATGGCGGAGTTGGTACCGTGCCACATTTGGGAGTGCGTAGACCCTATCCATGCGCGGCTTGGACAAAAGCCCGCAAAGCCTTGCGGCACGGGCGATAGCGGGTTTTCCTCCGGTTGCCGAAAACGGCACAAAATCGGCTTTGACCACATAAATGACCACAGACAGAAAAATCTTTATTTTTACCCCTCGCCGTGGTATCATGGCAGAAAAATGAATATCCGGGTGTGGCTCAACTGGTAGGGCGCGACATTTGGGATGTCGAGGTTGGGTGTTCAAGTCACCTCACTCGGACCAAAATCCCTCTGAAATCAACGATTTCAGAGGGATTTTCTTATTCTTTGTCTATTACGGCGCAGAATTTGAGGTGTGTCGTGATGGTAATGAAATCGCGAACATCAGTTTTTCCCCAACTTAGTTTTCACGATTTCGAGACTCTTCCGTTTCGACTCATCGGTTGCAAATCTCTTTACAACATCGTGCATTGTTTCTGAACTCCAGTAATTTTTTAGGTTTGTTTTGGCTCGAGTAATTGCTGTATAAAAGATACCATGGGTTATTTTCTCAGCATTATTACTTGGAATTATCACCTTGACAGAGTCATACTCAAGGCCTTGCGCCTTGTGAATTGAAACGGCATATGCAAGCTGAAACGGAACAACAGACTTGAGGCGTAAATTCTCGTCCAAATCCTCACCTTTTTTGCTCTCATCATACTCATATACTGCAAAACGAATCCGTGTTCCATTTTCTATAGACTCAATAAATTCAATGCCGGCTCTTTTACACATTAGTTCAGTCAATGGAATCTCAACATCAACGGTGAAGGAAATGGAGCCTGAATGCTTTTCGATATCGACAATGCGACCTTTGAGGTTGTTATACAAAAGATCAAACCTTTTTGAGTCATTGAAAAGAATGGGATCGCCAACCTTATAACTCCACTCAGCCCATGGGATAGCCTCACCCTTGGTATTTGCAGCTTGGAAATAATTGTTCATATTATTTAAGCCAAATTTCCCATCATAGTTTAGGCAGAGAATAACCTCGTCTTCGCATTCTCTTTTAAACACATTAGGGCCAATGTCTTCTGAATATGGTCCGTTGATAACGAGCTTTTCAGTTATCATATCAGCTCTGGTTCGTACCTCGTTCCATAGACTGATGAGTGCTTGATCCTGGGTTCTCCAAGTGCTTAGCAGTTCAACATTAGCTCCCGGAGTTTTAATAATATCCTTTGCATAGAAGAACCAGTTGCCAAACTCAATAGATTCAATCTGATGGATATCGCCGGCCAACACTAAAAAGGTGTCAGGACTCATCTTGCTCAAAAATCGACCCATTGTGCGATTGTCAATCGTACTACACTCATCCACAAAGATAACATCATAGTCGGGGAGATTCACTTGTTTAGTGAAGCTGTCTATGCTGATAAAATCAGAATTTGTTCCTGGGTTATCAATGCGTCTTTTCAGATTCTGAAGTGCTGTATGAGTCTTGGTCAAGAAAAGTTTACGCTGATTTGCCATCAAATTGGAGATATAATTGATTAGCGTGGTTTTTCCCGTTCCTGCCGCTCCATAAATCAGGAGAAGGCGTGAATTGACAAAAATATCTCGGAGCGCTTGCTTTTTCAAATCATCAGCGAAATCCAACGAGCTTTCTTTGAGAAATTTTCGGTTGTATTCCCGTTGACCCTTGCTTCCACTGCTGGAAAAGTCCAATAACTTTCTCAATATGAACAATGTCGTCTGTTCATAAGATTCGATACACGAAAAGCCACCAGAGAGTTTAATTTGATAACCTTGTTTCCGCTCCCATTGGTCTAACTGATCATTGTATCTCTGAATCTCCGCCACACTGGAATCGGAAGTGATTTCAAAGTAGATTTCACCAGTTTGCTTGGTTGCATTTTTAATCGACAGATATGGACGAACCACATCGATTTTTTCAGAACCAACAACACTAATGAGGCTTCTGATCTGACCACTTACACTGGTTTTACTTCCCGCCAAATTGGAGATAAACGGGTTTTTCTCAAATGGCTTACAACTGCTTGATAGATTCAGTTCATCGCAAAGCATATATCGCGTGAACTGCGTTGGCATTACATTTTCCAGAGTCTCTTCTCGAAGATTCAAGAGCAAATATCTTACAACGTTGCGGCCAAACTTATCCGAAGCCTTGGAATATTGTTCTCTAAGAGTGAGGAGGACATCCCTGTATACTGGTGTATGTATGTCTCGATAGATAGCGTCAATAATTTTCAAGAATTCAACTTCCTGAAAATCAATCAAGTCCAGGAAGTTAAGGCCTGTGTGAGTGAGAAAAGACATCAACTCCTTGTACTCTCCATACTGAGAAGATATCCGAGTTGGCATTTTCAGTACTTTCCCCAACTTATTCAGACACACAGGATCTACGGATACACGCCAATCAGTAATAACTTTAATTCTGGAGCTAATTCCCCATAAATCTATTGCAGATTCTACATATCCAACTTGAATAGAATAACCTGTTGAGATATTCTCTTTAGTGTATGTCGTGATTCGATTATACTTTGAAGCGTATGCACCAGCTAACTGAAGTGTGATTTCATAATACCTCTCTCGTCCAATAAAAAATGGAGTCTTTTTCTGTACATAGTACCTTGATGCGCACAAATCACACCTGACGGAACAGACGGCTTCTACCGCCATTGCTGCTAACTCATAATATTGCCGGTCAATTTGGTCAATATGGAGTGGAAACTTTTCCAGATTGCTCAAAATATCAATTTCATATTTTTCCTTTAAGGACTTCCGAATCTGCCATAAAAATTCGTAATACTTCAGCATTAAGCGTTCCGACTGTCCTTCATCTGGAATGCGTTTTCCAATGTATTGCAGACCTTTAAGAAAAGTACCCAGATACTTGGTTTCAATATTTAAGAGTGAACGCTCCCATGCTAAAGGAAGTGTCGGAGTGTCTATTCCGGCATCTATGGCGTTGAGCAAAAGAGCTGCCGAGCATAGGTCATCTAACCTTCTGAGAATTCTTCTCGATACACCGTCTCGAGTGTCATTGAAAATATCAAGTCTCTCTATGCTTTCCGTAATTTCCGTATTGCATACTGCAATAATCCCTTCGACATCACGGCGAGTATAATTACGACTATCCAGTTGATTTATAAACGAGTGTTGGTCGATAATCATTTCCAGCTTTTCGCAAAAGGCAGCAACACTCTCATCAGTATTTAGAATCTCCTCGTTGGCGGAGAAAGCGATAGTCATGCTATCTTGATCGAAATTGATTGAGTTAATAAAATCTACGGACATATATTTCCAGAATACCCGTTGAGAACCTCGCTGATCTGGATCAAGTACAACGAACAGTATTCCCGGATCAAACGAAACGTTGTCGCATATATAAGCAGGAAAAGCCAAGCTTTTCAGAGAGTATTTGATGATTCCGTCTTTTTCTGTGTATACACTGGTGCCTTTAATCTGAACAAAAAAGTTCTGCTTCGGACGCCTGGACACATCGGGGTTTGAAATGAATTCAAATGTACCATCGTGATTTGGTCGGTCATACTCGGCTTTTTTCCGCCTGGGCCGGGGCAGTTTCCCACCCCAGCTCTGAAGCGTCCGCCTGCGGCGCTGCTTTGCCGATGCCGCGGTCGATGTTGGCGGCGGCTGCGCGTTGCATATCGTCGGTGATGTGGGTGTAGATGTCCAGCGTGGTAGCCGCCGACACATGGCCCAGCATAGCGGGGAGCGTTTTCACATCCATGCCGTTTTCCAGCGCCAGCGTGGCGAAGGTGTGGCGCAGATCATGAAATCTAACATGTTTGCATCCTGCGTGCTCCAAGATGAGCTGCAGTCTGCGGCGCACCACGCCAGGTGTGATGGGGCAGTCCTCTTTTACCGGGGACGGGAACATCCAGCGGGAGTCCACTGTCTTTTTATACTCCTGCAGCACCGCCACCACGGCGGGCGGCAGGACGATCTTGCGGACGGAGTTTTTTGTCTTGGGCGTGCTGATTTGAAGTTGGCCACGCACATCGTAGACCTGCTTGTTCACATTCAGCACGCCAGTCTTAAAGTTCAGGTCGTCCCATTGCAGCGCCATCAGCTCACCCCGGCGCAGGCCGGTGGCTAAGTCCAGAAGGAAGACTTCGTAGTAGCCCTCGAACTTCGCCTGAATGAGGAACCTTTGAAGTTCCTCCCGCGTCAGCACCTGCATCTCCCGCGCCTTCTTGGGCGGCAGCTTGCAGCCGATGGCCGGGTTCACACGGATCAACCCATCCTGCACCGCTTTCTCCAGCGCGGAGCGACAGGTAGCATGGCACATGCGCACCATTCGGTCGGACAGCCCTTCGCCGTACTTGTCGGTGTAGCGCTTCCGGCCACTTTTCTTGAGCCGGCCATAGAACTGTTGCAGGTCATTCTGTGTCAGCTTGTTCAGCGGGATGCTGCCGATCTCAGGGATGATGTGCAGGCGGATGCGGCTTTCGTAAGTCTCCTGCGTGGTGGGACGGATCTTGGGCTTGGAGTGATTCTCGTACCAGTATGTCAGCCAGTCCCCGAAGGGCATCTCGGGCCGCACCTTCTCCGGCTTCCGTCCACCGCATTCCTCCTTGAGCTTTTGGAGCTTTTCAACGCACTCCTTCTTGGTTTTGGCGAGAACATTTTTCGTTTTGGGGTAGCTATTGTCATCATAGCCAATGACGATGCGACCTTCCCACCGCCCGTCCTTTCGTTGTCTTACGGTTCCGTCGCCGGCTTTTCGTTTTCTTGCCACGGTTTCAACTCCTTTCCGAAGATGTCCTCCATGAAGCCGCCCACAATGCCAGAAGCTGTCTTCTGCATATCCGATGTGACATGGGTGTAGGTGTCCAGCGTGAAGGAGGCATTGGTGTGGCCCAGGATGCCAGACAGCGTTTTGGCGTCCACGCCGCTGGTGAGGGCGTGGGTAGCGAAGGTGTGGCGCAGATCGTGGAAGCGAATGCTGGGTAGTCCTGCCCGCTGGAGCAGCGTCTTCATGTGGCGATAAGCCGCATTAGGGTCGACTGGATTTTCCGGCTTCACCGGGTCAGGGAATATCCATTGACTGATGGCATCCTCTTTGCGCCGCCGCAGGATTTCCGTCACGCTGTGCGGCAGGATGATGGTGCGCATGCCCTGATTGGTCTTCGTCTCGCCGACGGTGTATTCGCCCTTCCGCTGGCTGTGGAGGGTGCGGCACACCTTCAGCGTCCCGGTGTCCCCATCGAAGTCGCTCCACTGCAGACCGCAGATCTCGCCGCGGCGCAGGCCGGTCATCAGCTCCGTCTGGAAGAAGTCCCGCCACACTTCGTCCTGCTCCACCACTGTAAGGAAGTCGTCCAGCTCCGCGCGGGTGAGGATACGCTTGGGCTTGTAGTTGGGCTTGGGCGCCGTTGTCCCCTCGGTGGGGTTCCTGGGAATGACATGCGCCTGCACTGCGTCTTTCAGTGCGGCGTGGAGGGTGGAGTGAATGTGGCGCACCATGGAGTCGGAGAGCTGATGATCCATCTCGGGGTGCTCGTGGATGCGCCCCTCCGTTTTTAGACGGCGGTACATTCGCTGGATGTCCTGCTGAGAGATAAGGGAGATTTGTTTATCGCCCAGCTGCGGCTTGATGTAGTATTCGATGTAGCGGCGGTAGCCCTCGAGGGTACCGGGCCGCACCGTACCCGCCTTGTACTCCGTGAGCCAGCGGTCCAGCCACTGGCCCAGCGTCATCCGGCTGTCCTCGGTCAGCTCCACATCGCGGTAGCACTCGATGTTCTGGTGGAGCTTGTCCAACAGCGCCTTTTGCGTCTTGGCGTAGACATGACGAAACAGTGGTTCGCCGTTTTCTTTGTGGCCGATAACGATACGCCCTTCCCAGCGTCCGTCGTCACGCCTTCGCACCATGCCGTCACCGGCCGGTCTTCGTTTTGCCATTAAGGTCACCTCCTTGCAGCAACACAACATACCACAAGCTGCGGGGGAAAGCTACTGAAAGTTTTCCCTTTTCTTTGCTTACGGCGTGGCAGATTTTGCACCGCTTACTCCTCCCGATGGAACAGCAGCACATCCCGAAAGGAGATGTTGCCATGGGTGGAGGCCACCTCCCGGACGCTGCTGCCGCGCATTTTGTTGTACTCGTCCCGGGTCATGTCTATGTCGCCGCCCAGCAGATGGTTGGTCATGTTGTGCTCCACCACCAGCTTGAACAGCACCTTGCCCAACCTGTCACCGAACACGCCCAGTGTGCCCTCCAGCATCTCCTGCAGCGCACGGGGCAGGTATGCGACCGACCGTTCGGCGTGCAGACGGCCACAATATTGCCGCAGGGCCTTCTCCACAAACTCGTTGCGGGTGGGGCAATTGTCTAGCTTATAAAATGCATCTACCTCCTGCCACACTTCGTCTGACAGCCACACGGAGTGACGGCTTTTTCCGTTGTTGTCCATTAAAAATTCCTCCTTTTTCGTATGTCTGCGCCGCCCAAAACCCTTGAAAACACGGGGCAAACGGGCATTTTTCCAAAGAATAGCGCCAATGCATATTGGGAGCCCCTAAATCAGCGTCAATCTCAAAATCCCGCAAACCCCCGTGGCAGCCCGCACTGCGGGCTGCCGTGAGCGGCATAGGTGCGGAAAAGCGCCAATGCCTTTCTCCTGCCCCGATTTCGGCACGCCGAAAATCGGTCCGAAACCGCTCAAAAGCTCCGGGGGTGCTATCTTCACCCGCTTTCGCTCCGGCGAGGTCACACAGCGGCTCACAGGGGCGAAGGCGGGGCTTCTGCGGCCTGTTTGGCCAGCGTATCTTGTATGCGGCGACGCTCGGCGGCGGCTTCCGCTTTGGCCAGCTGCTGCCGGTTGAACTGCTCCACGGCCTGCTCCGGCGGGAGGATCGTGTAGAGCAGAGAGCCGTTTCGCCTGCGGCCGTCTTTCAGCGTGACGGTGGTGCGCTCTGTGCGGATGAGCCCCTTTTCCTCCAGCTGACGGACATATTTCGCAACGGTGTTGCGGCTCATGCCTACGGCCTCGCCGATGGTCCGGTAGCTGGGGTAGCACTGGTAGGTGGCGCGGTTCTCGCAGTACATGAGAAAGGAGTACACAGCGATTTCGCCGGGGGACAGGCCCAGCCGACAAAGAACTTTCGGCAGGGGGTAGTAGTTTCGGGCGGGCGTCTGCCACGGCAGGGTGCGCTTCATCGGGCACCTCCCGTCTGCCGGTCCACCCAGCGGCAGAACTTTTCCTTGGGGACGACGATGCGATTGCCGATACGCAGGGCCGGGAAGCCCTCTTCGTGCATCAGCTCGTAGGCGCTGGAGAGGGAGATGCCCAGGAGCTTGGCCGTCATTTCTGCGTTGAGGAACAGCGGAAGTTGGTCGTAGTCGGTGTAGTCGGATCGTTTCATAAAACACTCCTTATTTCAAATTCAGAGAAAAAGAACTTGCGTTTCGGAGGCCTCTCTGTTAGACTTATGGCAGATGGCGTCTGCGTTTTCCGAAGCGCGGCGTGCCGCCGGACTGTTGCCGCAGTTCGGCGGCTTTCTTTTTGGATGGAATGGTGGATGGGCTGCCCCCCTTTCATAGATGAAATATACCCGATTGACAATATTGCTCTTATCGGGTATTATGAGTATAACAGATAAAAACGCATTTGCAAGGCGTTTCAGAAATATCGGCACGCACGCAAAAAATCAATCGGGTATGGAGGGGCAACTATGTTTCGGATGAGCCATGACGCAGTGGATTTCTTTTCCGCCGACTTTACAGCGGCGGGGGTGATCGTGGCGGGGGAGGAGTACCCGCTGGGATATTTTGCGGCGGAGGCGCTGGAGGTGTCGGGGCAGCTCACCCTGGATATAGGCGCTGCGGCCAAGGAATTTGCTGCCGAGGCGCAGATGTTTTTCGCCGCCCGGGACCCGTCCAGCGCCGGGATCGCCAACGAAGCGTTTCGGCGGCTGTGGCATCTGCTGCGGAAGCTGCCGCTGTATGAGCTTCTTTTGCGGCGAGAGGATGCGCCGTCCTGCTTCACCAGCGACGAGGACTGCCGGGAGATGTGGGACGAGATGATGACCCGGGGGACGCAGGCCCACGACGACTATGCGCGCTGGATAGCCCGGCTCAGCCGGATCGGCCAGGACTTGAGCGACTTCCGGCGCAACACCCAGTGGATGCTGTCGGCATATTTTGAGGGCTTGCCCTCCTGCAAGCGGGAGAACTATATCGACGCCTATGGCCGCTTCAAGGATGGGATCGGGAAGGCAAAGCTGGCGGATATGGACGAGGAATCCGACCCGTTCTACGACCCGCCTGTGGCGTCATTCCGCTTTGATTTCCCGGCGCACATATCCTTTATCCCGTACCGGGACGAGAAAACCGGGAAGCCGAAGATGGCGGAGCGCTCCACTTTCGACGACTTGATTGCCTTTTTCTATCTGGACTTGACGAGGGGGATTGCTGCAGGGAATCTGCCCCGCAGGTGCAAGAATTGCGGACACTGGTTCGTGGCCGTGGGCGGGTATAACACCCAGTATTGCGACCGCCCCATCCTCGGCCAGCACGGCAAGACCTGCCGCAGCGTGGGCGCCCATGAGACGGCGAAACGGAAACTGCGGGAGGCCGCCGCCAAGGAGTATGCCCGCACCTATAACCGCCTAAAGGGCCGGAAGCAGCGGGGCACCATCTCCACCGATGAATGGAATTGCATCGTCGCCGTGGCGGAGGAGCTGCGGGCGGCATTTCAAGCCGGGGAGATGGCGGAGTCGGAATATTGCCGGAAGCTGAAGGCGCTGTGAGGCGGAAAAGAAGGTGAAAAAGACACTGCCCCCGGCCAAAGTACTGGCCTGGGGCAGCGCCTATTCTTTGCTTATAGCGTGGCAGAAATTGGGCGGTGTGATGGCTTGAATCCGAAATGTTTATGGAAAAATCGCAACATCAAAGCTGAATTCAACATTTGGAGTATCATTAAAATGCAGCAGTGCGGTCAAGCAAGAAGTTGAATCTTGTGCATCCGAAAAGAACTTCCCGCCCACTGCCTTGTTAAGGGCATTTCTAATTGTATCTTTCAGCAATCGCGGGTCACGATACTCGTCATCTGCCTTCACGACCAATAGATTGTAGTCCAGATCATACGGCCCGTCTCCATTTCTCGTAATCATGTTCCTGGCGCCGCTTCCGACAAGTGTAAACTGTGCAGAAATTCCCTTCGCCCTGAGCAACTCACAGGTTTTCTTAAGGGTCCTTGAACAATCCGAACGATAGCGTTTTGCCTCGGACTCATAAACAAACTCATACGCCATATATGCTCTCCTTCTCGCCCATGCCATCCATTTAACATCGAGGTTAAATCATTATAGAATAGCACAGAAAGTTTGATTGTCAATAGCAATTTGGCCCGGTTGTAGTATTTTTTTAAATTTCAACCCAAGGTTACTGATTATACGCCCAGCAAACTCTGGTCGAACGCGAACAGCGCCTCGTTGATCTTGAAAATGTCATAGTCCCGCTGCATGATGAAGTACTCGATGATGACATCAAACTTGCTGCTGGGGCTGAGGGCGTAGCCCGCGCAGGCTATGAGGTCGCGGGTCTCCGGCAGGCTCAGTTCCAGTGCGATGGCGAAGGCCACCGCTGTGGGCTTGGAGGGCTTGTAGTCCGGGTTGTTGCGGATTTTGGAGAACAGTTTGCGGTCCACATTGGCCTTTTTGTAGATTTCAGAATCCTTTTTGCCGCTGCGGTCAATGAGCTTCAGCAGGGTCTCCGAGAATCCGGCGTCCAGATGCGCCAGCAGGTCGTCCAGGTTGCCTGAGGCCACGGAAGCGGAGGCATACTGCGGTGCGGCATCTTCGTAAACGCTCAGCGGCTGGCTTTGCAGGTCAAAGCTCCTGCGCAGACGCTCCCGGCGAGTGTCGGTGTGGGCGTCCACATAGTGGTCGTCGATGTACTCGGCAATGTCGGCGAACAGCTTGCCGCTGATCTGGTAGGCCTTGCGGTCGAAAATAACGAGGTAGACTGTCATGTCGCTGCCCAGCAGGAACTGGCCGATGGTGTCCGCCGCCACCCGCAGCGCCTGATCCTTGGGGTAGCCGAAGATGCCGGAGGAGATCAGCGGGAACGCCACTGTTTCACACTCATGTGCCTGGGCCAGCGCCAAGCTCGTCCGATAGCAGGAGGCCAGCTGCTCCCGCTCGCCATGTCCGCCGCCTCGCCACACAGGCCCAACGGTGTGAATCACATACCGGCAGGGGAGGAGGTAGGCTTTTGTGATCTTGGCGTCGCCGGTTTTGCAGCCGCCAAGCCGTCGGCACTCGGCCAGCAGCTCCGGCCCTGCCGCACGATGGATGCACCCATCCACCCCGCCCCCGCCCAGCAGGGACTCCTTGGCCGCGTTGACAATGGCGTCCACGGGCATTTTCGTGATGTCGTTGCGAACGATGATAAGGGGCATAGTGTCACCAACTTCCCATGATTAAAATTAAGTCAATGTGTGTTGCCCTCAACCTTTTCTGCTTCGGACATTTCTTCCCAATCCCCAAGATTTCCACACCTGCGAAGGTAATCGTGACCACCATCCGCTTTAATCGTCAGCACGCACTTTGCTGATTAGGTCGCAAGTTAGTTCAAAGTTGGTCCCAAGTCAGTTCCAAGTTGGTTCCAAGATTCGTTAGTATTTTGGATTATTTGGACGCAAACCACCTTGCGGCACTTGTTGTTCCTCCGCAGAAAACCTTCCCGCTTTCACGCAATTCTCTCATCAAAACGCGGATTTGGTTTCGATCAAGCCCCGGTAAAACTTGCTGCAATTCTTTGACCGGAGTACCAACTTCGTTATTCTGCCGGATGTGCTTACAGAATTTCACAGCCAGAAAGTTGCGCTTTTATCCAGGGTCTCTTTTCTCTGTTTCCAGTCCGGCATCAGCATCGTTAGGAACGCATAGAACTGCTTTGAATGATTGGGGTGAACGAAGTGGCAAAACTCGTGCATCACAACATATTCGATACAGTTGCGTGGGGCTTCCAATAGCCTCTTATTCAGCGTAACAATTCCCTTTTTGGCCAGACAAGATCCCCACCTGGTCTCCATATTCCGAATCCGTAGTTCTGGCATCGGCACCCCATATTTTTGGAATACGGGGTATGTCTCCAAAATAATTTCACCGAAAATGGATCGACACTGCTCATCCAGGTAACGGGTCACCATCTTTTGTTTTTTTGCAAAGTCTTCCGTGTCTTTCACACAAAGACGAAGATATATCCCATCAGAGGAAATTGCGTCCCGCATATTGTTCTCCACTTTCAGGCGGATTCCTCTGCCCAGCAGATAGAAAGTCTCTCCACTGACATACTGCTTGGGTTGAGGGGCATACTGCGCCATCTCACGAAACTTTCTTTGTGCTGAGCGAATATAGGCCCCTTTGCTCACCACAAAATCGTCAACCTTTTCAGCAGGGACATCTGGATTAGCCGAAACATAAACCTTACAATCCTTATGAACCCGCAGATTGAGATTTTTTACCTGCTTCTGCTCCAGCAGGTAGTGGATCTCGTTGTTTTCATATACGACGATTCTTTTCTGTGCCATTGCTGTCAAAACCTCCGAAGTGCTACTGTTTTGACATTTTCGATGATCTTATCAATGGTGTCAAAAGACAGTTTTAATCCCCGTTCTTTCTCGTAGTCATAAAAAAGGTCATCAATATCCTGCGAGATTCGGTCGTGGATTGTTTTGTTGTTGGTCCAGTCCACTTGACTGTGATTGGCCACAATTTTTGTAATCTCTTCCGCAATCTCCGCAACAAAATCAGGAGAAACTTCCGCTTCCTTCGCTTCGTCGAATACTGCTGACAGAACACCGTAAAACGCCTGGGCGTGTACATTATTCTTAATGGATTCCGGATAGGTCACGGTGCTTTTTCCGGCGTGATAGTCTTCCATGATGGTACGCATCTTTGCCAGATATTCGGACTCAGAGATCACCTTTTCCTTGTACTGCTCCAATGCGTCCTTGATACGCTTGGAGAAACTGTCGTAATAGGCAGGATTCTCCTGATACTTTTCGCTGATGCTGCGGGTCAATTTGCTGGTAATAGCATCTGCCTTTGCACGGAGCGAACCTAATTCCTCTAATTCTCGTTCAAAGTCATCTTTGTTCAGAATATCGATGGGGCTGGTAATCTGTTTCAGACCAGCTACCGAGAGGTGTGTATCCAGAAGATTTTGCATCAGCGGCTCATATTCCCGGTTATCAATGGCATCGCAGTACCGGATTTTCACGCTGCGGCGCACCTTGGAAAAAAAGATAAAAGTGTTTTGATACTGCTTCAATTCATCTTTCGGAATGGCTGCATACGCCTGTTCCGCATTCAGCACCATATTCAACGCTTTGCCAAAAGCACAGAGGAAATTACAAAAGTTCTCTCGCTTCTTATCGTCAGCAAGAAAAACTTCCACTTCTTCGGTGTCGCGTGGATTTTTTAAGTCTGCAAACAGTTCCGCCAACCGGGTATAGGCTTCCCGCAGGCCAGCCACAGACGACATGACATCCACCACAACACCCTTCAGATCTCCACTGTCAAAGTTCTCCAGCCCGGCACCGCTGTACAGATCCATAGCGGTATCCAACTTTTCAATCAGTCCACGGTAGTCCACAATGAGGCCGTAGTCCTTGCCTTCATACAGACGATTGGTGCGGGCTATAGCTTGGAGCAGGCCGTGTTCTTTCAACTCTTTGTCAATGTAGAGCACCTGGCAGATGGGGGCATCAAAACCGGTAAGCAGCTTACTGCACACAATAAGAATATCGATGTCCCCTGCGCAGAACTGGTTCTTCATTGCCTCTTCGTAGGCATCTGCGTCACCGTAGCGGTTCATCATTTTATTCCAGTAGGCAATGACCTTATCGTCGGCACCCTCGTCTATATCGTCTACACTTTCCCGCAGATCAGGCGGTGAGATCACCACGGCACAGTTCAAATCCCCAAATTGCTCAAAACACTCCAGATACCGAATCGCATCCCGCTTGTAGTTAGTGGCCAGCATAGCCTTAAAGCCGGTATCTTTGTACCCTTCAATGAAGTGCTCATTGATGTCCAGAGCAATCCGCTTGATACGAGCATCGGTGGAGGTCAAGCGGCGGATACTGCTCCATTTCCGGGAAAGGTCATCCCGCTGCGCTTCCGTCAGCCGCTTGGTAGTCTGTTTGAACCAGAGGTCGATATTTGCCTCGTCCACATTCTGTTCCACAAAGCGGCCTTCGTAAATGAGCGGCACAATGGCTCCGTCATCCACACCGTCCTTGATAGTATATTTGTGGATCAACTTACCGAATTTCGCCATGGTGTTCTTCTCTTTTTTCATCAAAGGAGTACCGGTAAAGCCAATGTAGCAGGCATTGGGGAACACCGTCCTCATTTTGGCGGCCAGCAGACCATAGTTGGAGCGGTGGCTTTCATCCACCAGCAGAAACACATCCCGCGAAAAATTCTTGTGCTCCATTTTTTCGGCGGTGTTGAACTTATTGATGATGGTAGTGACCACATCCGCCTTGCCGCTATTCAGCAGCTCCACCAGATTCCGTCCACTGGTGGCTCTGGCCGGATTGAGCCGGGTGTGTGCAAATGTAGCTGCGATCTGCCGATCCAGTTCCTTGCGATCAGTGACAACGACTACTTTCGGGTTGCAGTCGGACAGTTCCATTAAGATATACTTTGCCAGCATAACCATGGTCAGGCTCTTGCCGCTGCCCTGGGTGTGCCAGATGACGCCGCTTTGACGGTTGCCCTTTTCGTCTGACTGTTGAATGGTCTTGATAATCTCTTTGATGGCGAAATACTGCTGATACCGGCAAATCTTCTTTACATTGGCGTCAAAGAGCACAAAGTACCGGATCAGTTCTATAACCCGTTCTTTGCTGAACAGAGAGATCAAATTCCGATCCTGCTCAGTGGGCGTGCGGTCAGTCACATGCTGGGCCAGTGCCTCATCCAGAAAAGCGGTGTCCTGTTCCTTCCACACATTCCAGAATTTTTTAGGCGTGCCGGTGGTGGAATACTTCACGGCGTTATTATTGGTCGCCATCACAATCTGGGCAAACTTGTAGAGCTGTGGGATATACTCCTTTTGCTGGTTGCGGATGTTCTGCTCCACGGCCTGTTCTACGCTGATCTGGGGCGTTTTACACTCAATAACAGCAAAGGGGATACCGTTGATAAACAGCACGATATCCGGCCGGGCGTTGTGGAGCTTGTCCCGACTGTCTACTGCAAACTCCTCGGTAACATGGAACAGGTTGTTCTCCGGATGTTCCCAGTCAATGTATTTCAGATTGAAACTGAGGGTTTTGCCCTCACCTACAGTCTCTGGATAGCTTTTGCCCAGCAACAGGGCATCATAGATTTTTTCACTGGAGCGAACAAGGCCGTCAGTTAAAGGCTCGTCCAGATCTTCCATAGCCCGCTCAATGTTGCCGGCGGAGAACTCGTTTTCCGCACCGGCGAAGGCATAGCGGTTGAGCCGCCGCAGCTGGCCTCGGAGAATGTCTTTCAGCAGCACATGGTATCGGCTGCCTCTCTGTGCCTCGCAGTCCTCCGAGGATATGTAGGTATAGCCCATGGACCGCAGCAGATCAATGGCCGGCTGCTGGCTGATATTCTTTTCTAAATATAGGGATTTGTCCATGGTTGCCTCCTTTCGGAAATATCAGTAAACGCAGGATTAGCGGGGCGGGAAATCCCGCCTCGCTCTCCTGCCTCTGGATTTACTTTTCTTTGCGGACTCCCTTAAAAGGAGTGCCATCCTTTTTGACATCCATAAAACGACCGGTGTCACTGTCTCGCTTTACCCATTGTTTTGTAACAGGGTTGAAAGCCTGAGAACGGTCTTTTACCGCACCGTTTCTATGTCCGTCGCCGCTGGGAGGATTGGTTGCCATGCGTTTTCACCTCCTTTCACTGCCATCTGCACATAGCAAAATAGGCAAGAGTTGCTTCACAAATCTCTTCAGGAGATTTGCCGAGGTCAATGATTTCTTTCAGATCAGACTTCATTTTTTCCGTGTAGTTCTGCCCATTGTCTACAATCTTCTTTAGCAGTTCTTTGCAGAGATGTTCCTGTATTTCTTTTTCCGTCATGTTTTCACCCTCACAATGCCCGTCAGTAACAGCTGCATCAGGGCTTTTTTCTTTTGTTTTTCCTGTTCGATGTCTTGCTGGAGTAGTTCGATTTCACGGTCAGCGGTAGAAAGGACTTCAGCAATGGCGGTTTGTTCCTCCGGTGAAGGAAGTAGAATTTTCGAATTGAAAAAATCGTCAACTGCAATATTTAGTAAACCATGGTTTCGAGCCCCTTCCTGAGCAAATGCCTGTATCACATGGTTCATAAGACCTGCTTCAAAATACTGCTCCAAATACTCTCCGGAAACACTTCCTTCTTTTATCCGAAAACAAATATAGAGTGGAGATACTATTCCCACTTCATACCGTGTTAACCGTTTAATGGCCCCGAAGGGATAGCCGTTAGAATAGCTCTTATTGTAGGCAAAGTCACCCTTTTCCAGAAGGAAATAGTTGCTCTTGTCATCGCTCGCAACCGCTTTGTTGAAAAATTCAGCCTGATTGATTAGCCCGTACTGTGCAGAAATAGTAAGCACATTGGTATTTCCTATGGTATTTCTTTTTGTGTGTCGCACTGTAATGTTGCGGAGGCGATTTACTTTCCACTCCCCACTAAACCGCGGCAGGCGCTTTTTGCCGGTCAAAAGCTGCTGCATGAGATACTTTTTCTGCCGCTGCTTTTCGGTAAGGCGCTTTTCTTTCAGCTCAATTACTTTGTCCTGGGTAGTGAGGATGGCGGCAATTTTTCGTTGTTCTGCAATGGGCGGAAGTGTGATTTTGCTTTTCAAAAAACGATCTTGCCCCAGAGTTTTGTTTCGCCCTGCACCTCCGGGAGAGGCTGCCTCCAGAATATCGGTTCCCCGCTTTGTCAAAAAATAAGAAATCAGGTAATCAATATCAACTCTATCGTTTACAGGACGGTACATCGGAAAACGGTGGGAACCAATCATTCCTACTTCAGATTGTGTGGTCTTCCCGATTGCCTGTTCCCATGCAAAAACAATATTTACTATAAAGCAGTCCGGCTCGATCCAAAAGACCGCCTTGTTTCCCAGTGCTGCACCTGTAACGGGTTCTTTATAGAAAAGCCCCTTTCCGTGGGAACGGATACCGATTTGCGTGTACAATTCGTTAGGCATAACCTCCACCGGTCTCTCCACACGGCTGAGACAATCTCCAAGCATATACACATCCCAATCAGCAGGGAGAATGCCTGCTTTTGTTTTTTTATATCCATCTGGAACATTTCCTCGGCGAATCTGCTCAATTCGCTGCTTAATTTCTGGTGTCATACAGCAACCTCTTCCTTAGTCGCTTGTGGCGCAGGAAGAGTTTCAACATTGTTCGCTGCCTTCTTCTGCGCCTCTATTCTCGCCCATTCAAGTTCCACAACCTCTTTGATACGATCGACGGGATGAACAATGGTGAGGCCGCTATTCTCTTCTTGAATCATACGGTCTCGTCCGGTTTGTCTGCTATAAAGCGTTTCTCTGTAGGGAATGTACTCGCTCAGAATACCGATAAGGTTTGCGCTGGTATTGCTCGGCGTTCCATCAATAGATATATGTTCCGGCCTGCTCACGATAGGACCACCAGAATTTCCTGGGAAGGTTTGTGCATCGACCAGAAATATTGGAGTCCCCTTTTTCAACAAGAATGCGTCTGTAACTCTTGAAATGCATCCAAGCCTACAAATGGGAACCTTGATTGGATCGACTAAATCCATAGGGAACCCCAAGGCATACACGAGACTTCCTTCGTTAACACCCGTATTTTGCATCTGCTCAAGTGTCAGGGCATGGTCAGCAAGATCAAATGCTCCCCAAATAGATTTGTCATTAATAAGTGTTTGCGGGAGAATTTGCAGTGCTATTATATCTGTTTTATCATGCGGATGCGCGGAGAACATAGGCACGCTCATGCTGTCATATAGGTTAATTCGATAATCCTTAACAAGTTCCCCTCCAAGCGAATTGAAACGAACGTAGACGTATTTTTCTTGCTCAATAACATGCTTATTGGTGATGATGTAATATGTAGAAAGGTTTGGATTGTCAATTTCTTTTCGTCCAACGATAAAGCCCGTTCCAATCCAGTGCTTTTTTCCATCACCCCCATCTATGCCAAGAGCAACTACTGCATTTAAGAAAAAGTCTGGAATAATAGCCATGACATAGTTCCCTCCTTCGATTATTTATAGATGGCAATTACTTCAACCTTGAGGACGGGGCCCTCAATGGAAATCTTATCAAGTCCAACAGACTTTCCATTCGCTGTCATCTGACGGCGCATAGTGCGCGGCAAGCGGATAAAGTCTTTCAACGGATCAAAGATTTCAACCATATCTTTTCTCACCATACCCACAACTTTACAGAGCATGTACACATCTTGATCGGCATAGTCTTCAAGGCTGGCGTATTCCTCACGGAGATACTTTGCGTTCAACTTGCCAGAGATCGTAACATCATCGCATTCAATAATAAAGGGGATGTCAGCAGAAGCCTTACCTAATATTCCCTCTAATGCTTCCTGTTCTCCTGCAGACTTAGTTTCAATCTGCCCCATTAACTTAGGCATAAACTGATCAATTAAGTTAACTGCATCAAAGGCTTCCGGAATTTCAAAACCACTACATATACGCAAGAGCTTCATCGCTGGTATTGTAGTCAAATCATATTCTGCATTTAACACGCAATCGAAGTAGTCCTCACCCTCAAGCCTGCTAAGGTCAAGCTCAAACCGATCGTAGTCGAAACTCACATCTTTCTCAAACTCTCCATCTATACTGGTTTCTGTTGCGCCGTTCAAACCGAAGCCGCTCACAGCAGCTGAAAAACCTGCAGTTTTTTTCTGGGATACTGCTTTGGGTTGTACATCGTTTTTGCCATCAATTTGCCGTTTATAGGTATAAAGTTTGTCTTCGTCAAGATAGATAAAGCTTCTAAACACAGGCTTATCCCTCCTTTACAGCCCCGGTTCTTTCAGGTACTCTACCATTTTCGCTTGCACCTCGGCCAATTCCGCCTCGATGGTGGCAATATTCCGCTGCACCTCATCAATATCCACCAGTTCTTCTTCCTCAAAGGTATCCACATACCAAGGGATATTCGGAGTGAATTCGTTCAATTTCTCACGGTTTCAGCCGCTTCACATCCGCGGTCAGCTCGTCCACATCGTCCGACGCTTCCAGCACCCGGCGGTTGGCATCGTACTGCTCATATTGCTTCAGCGCCAGTTTTTCCGCAACCTCTCGCTTCACAGTTCCGAAATTCTCCAAAACTTCCCGACCATTGAAACGCAGAAAATCGCCCAACTTGCTTTCCCAGTCCGCCATGTGCATAGGGTTGTGTCCTTTGGCCTGCAGCTCCGCATAGTCCAGATACATATTCACAATGAGATTCAGCGTGCTGATCTCCTCATGGGTCATGTAGTTTTTCGCTACCGTCACATCGCCCCGGCGCACTTTGACTCCCTTAAAAGAAGTGAGTCCCATGTTATCCTTGAAAGCATCGGCCCGATTGGCAATGAGTTCCGGCGCAGTGTGGCCCGTGGCGGCATATTCCAACTTGTTCTGAACCGATTTGAAGAAGTTTTGAGCGACCTGACTTTTGCTGTCGTAGTCGACCGAGAGGGCGAATATCTCCTTGACCTTCTGATACACCCGCTTCTCACTGGCACGAATATCCCGAATACGCTCCAGTAATTCATCAAAGTAGTCAGCGCCAAACTCACGGGGATTGCGCAACCGCTCGTCATTGAGGGCAAAGCCCTTCTTCATATACTCGGTCAGAACGCTACTGGCCCACCGGCGGAAGTGTATACCCACATTGCTACGCACCCGGTAACCAACGGCCAAAATCATGTCTAGATTGTAGTAGTCTCGCTCTCTGGTTACTTGCCGGGTGCCTTCAATCTGAACTGTTCGGAATTTCCGAACAGTTGCTTCCGGCTCCAATTCTCCATCTTTAAAAATATTGCTGATATGCTCACTGACAGAAGACTTAGCTACCTGGTAAAGCTCACACATCGCTTTTTGAGTCATCCAAATGGTGTCTGACTCAAAATAGACATCAATTCTTGTGTCTCCCTTTTCGTTCTGATAAATCAGGATTTTTCCAGTGTTCTCTACCTCATTACTCATAATCCCAGCTCCTTCAAATAGCCTTTCATCTGCGCCTGCACCTCGGCCAATTCCGCCTCGATGGTGGCAATATTCCGCTGCACCTCATCGATATCCACCAGTTCTTCTTCCTCGAAGGTATCCACATACCGAGGGATATTCAGGTTGAAGTCGTTCTCCTTGATCTCGTCGAAGGAGGCCACATAACTGTATTTATCCTCGTTCTGCCGTGCTTGATAGGAATTGACAATACGGGTAATGTCACTGTCCCGCAGAATGTTCTGGTTCTTACCCTTTTCAAAGTTTCCGTCCCCGGATGCGTCGATAAACAGCACATCCCGGCATGTCCGGTTCTTCTTAAATACCAGGATACAGGCAGGGATTCCGGTTCCATAAAATAGGTTGGCAGGAAGGCCGATGACCGCATCCAGCAGATTCATTTCCACCAGCTGACGCCGAATTTTCCCCTCGCTGGCCCCCCGGAACAGAACACCATGGGGCAGTACCACTGCCATACGGCCGTTTTCCGCATCCAGGCTGGAGAGCATGTGCAACACAAAGGCATAATCGCCTTTGGAAGTAGGAGGCACACCCCAATCGAAACGATGGTACTGATCCAGTCCGGCGGACATTTTCTTCTTGCCTTTGCGGTCTGCCTCGGCCTCTGAGAGGAATCCACTGTCCCACTTGTCCAGACTGAAGGGAGGATTTGCCACCACAACCTGGAACTTCATTAAATTATCATCCTCAACATTCTGTGGATTGGAAAGGGTATCGCCCTGCCAGATCCTAGCGTCATCCACACCGTGCAGGAACATATTCATAGTGCAGAGAGCCCAGGTCTGAGCGTTGAGCTCCTGCCCATAGATAGCCACCTTGCCACTGGGTACTTTTTTATAGGCTTTCAGCAACAAACCGCCGCTGCCACATGTAGGGTCGTAGATTCGGTCGTTCTCCTTGGGCTGCACCAGAGAGGCCACCAGTTCAGAGACCTGGCTTGGGGTAAAGAACTCTCCCCCCTTTTTTCCGGCATCAGAGGCGAACATAGCAATCATGTACTCGTAGGCATCTCCGATGATATCGGCAGAACCCAGCTGACTGGGACGCAGATCCAGACCGTTGAAATCCTCCAGCAAGTTGCGCAGGGTAGCGTTCTTCTCTTTTGGTTCACCAAAATCCACTTGGGAGTTGAAATCGATAGCCCGAAATACATTGCGCAGCTTTCCGCTGTTGTGTTCTTCGATGTGGTTCAGTGCCACATTGATTTTCTGGCCGATTTCAGCATCGTTCCGGTTGGCATAGAGATAGTCGAAGGTGGACTGCTCGTCCATTGCAAAGCGTTCCCGGCTCATGGCCCGTTCCACCCGGCGCATATCCCCATCATACTGTTTGATATACCCTTCGCGCCTCTCTTTGGAAACATCGCTGAGGTACTTTACGAACAACATGGAGAGGATATAGTCTTTATAGCGGGAACTGTCGATCTTGCCGCGGAAACTATCACAGGCGTTCCACAGGACCTGTTCAATATCTTTTCTGTTTGTCATCTTCATTTCCCTTTCTTTGCTCTTTTGTACGCCTGATTCAGTACACCAGCATAATACTTTTCTTTTTCATCTGCCAACATCCTAAGTAATTGGCGTTCTCTTTTGGCCAGCAGATTGAACTGGGAGATTTTACACTGATCTTCCTCGGAAAGAAGGACCAATTCAAAGTCAGCTAAAAATCTTGCGTTAACTGCGCCGAGCATATTACTGGTTGCATTCTCATAAATTTTTCGTTTTATCTTTTCTGTGTTCAGCAACCAAAAAAGATACTCTGGCAACAGGCTCTTATCTTCAACTCGAATCACTACAAAGTTTGAGGAAACCACCATTCCAGATGTAGTTTCATCAATCAGAACTGCTGTATAGGGAGCTGTAAGGCGGACAATGATATCTCCGCTTTGTGAGAGGTATTCTTCTTTCAGCGGTTCTTTTGCTTCATAGATATCAGCCTCTTTCAATTGAATTGTCCCTTCCTGCTGGATACACCGCAGATTAATCAAGGGATATCGATACTCACTTGGCTCTTTGGCCTGCTTTCTCGACAAGACCAGGCCGCTACGAACACTCGCAAGGTCCTGCAATTTCATTCTTCCACCTCTTTTGTCACGGTCAATAAATAACAATTGGCGAGAAAATAACTTTTGTTTCTTATATGGCCCACTTTCTCCTTGCCAAAAAATGAAGTCGTATTTCTTGGTCTGTTCGTCCAATATTTTCAACGAACCTTAATTATGATGTAAGCTAACACCTTTGAAAAATATTCGTAAAATATCATTGGTAAAATTATGAGGAAAATCAACAGCGTTTTCCTCGCAGGGCGCAGGTGCCTTCCCTTACTTCGGTGCGCTTTCCCTTAAAATGCCACCCGAATCAGGGGAATGCAATGGCTGTTGAGTGTATTCTTTGTCTATAGCGCCGCAGCTTCTGAGCCGCCACCCCGCAGAAACCACTTGCATAACACCCTGCTCAGAGTTACAATGCAGCCAACAGCAACGAGAAACGCTTCCCATCCGGCACCGGTGAATCTTCACCGGAAACCGGGTGGGAAGCGTTTTTGACCACATAGATTACCACAGACGGCGCTGGAACACCCGGAAACAGTGGAGATAAGAGCGTCAAAGAGTAAGTGAAACAAATAAAAAAGCGCCGAAAACCGCTATAAACGAGCGGAAAAAGTATTCCCGATAAGTTTGGGACCAGGAGACCGTGCGTTCGAGCCGCACTACTCGGACCAAAATCCCTCTGAAATCAACGATTTCAGAGGGATTTTCTTATTCTTTGTCTATTGCGGTGCAGGATTTGAGCTGCCTTACGCTTTCAGCTTATACAGTCGATTCCCTTGGCTTGCCTCCACGACGACGATACCTTCATCGGCAAGCTGCTGTATGAGGGATTCAGTGCGGCTCAAGCTGGTGCCCAGGGATTTGGAGAGTGCAAACAGGTCGCTGGTGGGGTGGTCTGTGAGATGGTCGATCAGCAGCTGGCGCTGGGATAATGCGCTCAGGGGGACTTGCTTTCCGGCGGCTGCATTTTCTGCGCCGCTGTGGCCTGTCATATACAGCGTAAGGGAGACGCGATCCGGCGAGCAGCTCTCCGAGAAAACCGGCTCCGGCCAGCCTTCGGATTTCCAAATATGGTACAGATTGGGGATGCCGCCGCCGGTGTATTCGCCTACATCCACGAAGCGAAACATCCGGGCCATTGCGGCGTTTCGCGGGTCGGACACGCCGCCGCTTTTGGCGGTGTCAAGAGGCACACGGAAGCTGCCGGGGTTGGAGAGGGTGATTTTTTGATAGCCCTTGCTGACGATGATGCCGCCGCTGCCATGATAATCCGCATTAACAAGGCAGTTGGCCAGCACCTCACGCAGAGCTTGACGGGCGGGCTTTTTCGCGTTCTGTTGCAGTTTGTTATAAGCCCAGTAGTAGAATTCATAGACATTGCCGCTCCAAGGGGCTTCTTCCCAGTTGTCTTTCGTATCAAGCTGCTCACGGTAGGTTATGGCATAATTAGGGTATTCGCAAAGAATGTCTTGGTGATTGCCGAACATCAGCAGTCCGGCGAAAGTCGGGTGCAGTAAGCCGCCGTCATCGCCTATGGCACCAATTTTTTGCAGGAATGCTGTGTCGTCCAAGCTCTCCCACATGTGTCTGGGGCGGTACAGCTTCATCCTTTGCCGGAAGCTGCGCACGCTCTCGGAGTTGAGGGCTTCAAGTCCCATGCTGCGCACCAAGTGCATATCCGGCGACCGGACAGCCGCATCCCGCACCATGGCCTGATACTCCTCGTATGTACAGCGGTAATCACCCTCGCCGCTTCGGCGATAGGTGTTGCGGGTGTCATTGTCAACATACACGGGCTTGTAGGCCCGATCCGCACGGGGGACTTTGATAACGACGATGTGATCGCCGCCAACCTCTTCCACATACACATCTTTTTCGGCCAGGATATTGACACTGACTTTCATGGGATCGTTGATGATGTGCCAAAATTCACGGATCAAGCCGTCGGGATCGGGCAGATCTACGGAATCGAAGGTCTTGTCCGCTGTCTCGATAACGCCCAGCAGGATAATGCCGCCCAGCGTGTTAGCGAAGGCGGAGTAGGTCTCCCAAATGCTCTTGGGCAGGCCGCCCAGGGCCTTTTTGGCCTCTATGCGGTTGTTCTCCCGGTATTGCTCCAGGCGACTGAAATCAAGCATGTATGCCACCTCCCTTGGAGGATATTTTAGCATATTGGGGGCAGGATGGCAATGCGAAGCGGTATTACATCTTGTCGCCATAAGATAAATAGTGGAAATGCTCTCCATTAAATGGTATAATAATTCCGCAAGTCATTTACAAGGGGGGTGCTGCTGTGGACTTTTGGAGCAGAATGCTGTCGGGAATTGCAGATACGATCCTGCCAAAAGATTTAGAGGAGGATGCGCTCCTTTTGCAGATGGAGGAAGCTCTGCGGGAGGAAAAGGAGCTGTGGCGCGCACGGCAGAATTTCCTTGAGCCTGGCGTGGCTCGGAGCTTTCAGAACAAATGGCGGTCAGCATATTACTCTGCAAAGAAGAAAAGCACCGGCATACGATTCTCCCTTGGCCTGTCTGGGCGAAAGCTTCGCAGCCTGGCACCGCAATTTATCGAGACCTATGAGCGCCTTCCCTCCAAGCTGCAAGCGTTTAACGAGCAGCAGGCAATTTGGTCCTGTCGTTTACCAATGCGTCTGCCGCAGAAATGAGTGAGCGGCTGCAAAAGGAGATGGGAAGGCCGATTACCGCACAGACATTCCACAAGCTGGGACTGGATATTATCACGGCTGCGCAGGGGAAAAAGCCAAAGATCTACTCCGCAGACATTCGTCAATTTGTCCGGAAGCAGTTGGACACACTGACCCAGGACCCCGCTTATTTAAGAAAGCTATGCGAATATCTGACTTATAACGGAGCGGAGCAGAAAACGGAATTTGACTTTCAAACGGAGAAGGAATACCGCTCTTACCTGCAATACAACCCGCCTGTGACCCTCAAAAAGGAAACGGTAAAAAGCTATGGCGAGTTGGATATTGCTAATTTTCTTACACAAAACGGAATTACATATGTGTATGAGCAGGAATATCCCGTCGACACAAGAACTTCCCAATTCGGACAGTATCGCCCTGATTTTTACCTGCCTAACTTTAAGGCTGGTGTGGTCTTTGTGCCTATGTCTCCCCAGGAAATGTGGGCGGAGATCAGCGGAACCCAGAACCAAAAGCTGGAACCGATTTGATATAAAAATGCTGGATGGGCACAGTCGATTTTCCTATCAGTACAACGCTGCCCTAGGGCGGACGGAGGTGTCCTTTGCCAGGCGCACCGACTTGCAGATCTCCTTTATGACAGCTCATGGATCCAAGGGGTTACAGGCGGACTATGTATTTCTGCTGAACACCAAGGCATACGGCATGGGATTCCCCAGCCAAATCGCCGATGCCCCTATTTTGCAGCTGCTTCTCGATAATTGTGACCACTATCCCTTTGCCGAAGAACGCCGCCTGTTTTATGTTGCAATGACGAGGGCGAAGAAGAAGGTGTGGCTTGTCACGCTAAAAGGAAACGAATCGGTTTTCGTGAAGGAAATTGATGAAGTGTACGGAGAAGCTATGCGCCGGGAGCAATATGCCTGCCCCCTGTGCGGCGGCCGGCTGGTGCGAAGGAGTGGCCCATACGGGGAATTCTTCGGCTGCTCAAACTACAAAACCAGCGGATGCCGCTACATAAGAAATATAGGCAAAAGCAAAGGTCAGCGGACGGACAAGTAAGTTTTGGCTACTGCGGCGCACTTGTATGGATGGGACTGAATTTCCAACGAACAAAACACAACCAAGGGTTTCTGACGCCGGTTTGGCCTCAAAATTCCTAACCCATCCATAGCTGTGAGAACTATGGTATAACGCGGTAATATTGTATCGAAATTAAGCTTATACACAATGTTTGCTATAATTACATCGACACATTTCTTTCGCTTTCATCCATAATCTAAGGAGGGACGGTATGAGCAGAAAAAGTCGTGAACGCAGGGAAAAGAACAAGGCTGTCCGTCCAGACGATTACTTTTCCAATGGCGTATTCGAGATGGCACGCTTTGGAAGAAATACCATCGTAAGAAACAATCGAACGCCTAAGCAGCATTCTGCGCAGATGGAGTATATACGCACGGAATATACTTCCCAATACAAAAAAATCGCGCTGGAAGTAAAATCGCTTAAAGAAAAAGTAGCCCAGTGCGATCCTTATTCACTCCTCATGTATCTGAGACGCTTAGCAGCCATGGGGCAAATGAATATTTTTAGCGAGATAGAAAGCTCGAGTGATGCTAACGCAATAATCCGCGCGCAGGAGTATGTCCAAAGCATTTTTGTATCTACAGAAAGCAACTATGTTCCCTCCGAACCAAATGAGGAAGCGGTGCTCCATGCTCAGATTGTAGCCGATTTCGATGAGTTGTATAAAGATTTCAGATTCTTTTATCATTTCTGGGCGGCTCATATCCAGAAATCGGGGAAGATTGGTGATTCTCGTCTTAATGAAATCGTGGAGTCCCAGTATATGTATTGGGTCCGTGGAAACCGCTATCAAATATTTGAATTGGAACCGCTAAAGTCGTTGCTTCCTCCTCACAACGATGTTTTGTTGGAACTTTTCGGAGTGTCTTCGGCAGAGGTAATTGAGGGATTGGAAAAACTCAGGTATTCCCTTTCCCAGGGATGTGCGGATGCCATTATGGAACTTGGTAAAGAATTAGAGCTTTTTGTTGAAGCCGTTGACTCAGGTATCAGCCCTGAAGATGCACGCAAACACGCCGAAGGAAGAACTTCAAAAATCGCAGGTAAACTACACGGGAGCGATTTGATCAATGTTGCAGCTATTACTGGATGGGACTCGAGGTTCATCGACATGTTGTCTTATGGTATTAACGAATGCTCTACATTCTGGGGAGAAAGCGAATTTGCTGGTTGGCCTATTGTAGAGCTGCCAGTAACAAAAAAGCCGTTTATTAAAATCGAAGGGACATCTTATGCTTTCCTATACTATGCTCTTTTTGATAACATTTATAGAAATATTCAAAAAGGCATTATGCAGCGAAAGCCCCAATACCTCGAAGACTGGAAAGAAAAACAAACCCAAGCCAGCGAAGAAATGGTCAAAGAGTTATTCTTGAAATTATTGCCTGGCGCTGAAGCGCATGTTAGCAACTATTACCCTGTTAAAAGTTCTTTAAAGAAGACAAATGAGAACGATATTATTATTACTTATCAGAACAATTTATTTGTGATAGAGGTGAAAGCAGGATCGTTTCCATCTACTCCACCAATTACAGATTTTGAGGCTCATACAAAAGCGTACCGGAAATTAGCAGAAATGGCTGACTCTCAATGTAGCAGAACTGTAGAGTACATTGCCAATCACTCTCCTGCGCAGTTTTATGATCACGAAAAGAACCCAACATTCTCGCTTCCGAACCTGGACACTTTCGATGATGTATTTACTTTTTCTGTGACAGTTGATAATTTTAATGAATTTGCTGCAAAAGCAGAAAAATTGAGCATCATCTCTCTTAAGGAAGAGACAGTTGTTATATCTTACGATGACCTGTTGGCATATGCGGACTATTTTGATGCACCAATCTGGTTTTTGCATTATTTGAAGCAACGGAAGGCGGCAATGCGCGTTCCCCAGTATCAAATGAATGATGAACTTGATCATTTGGGCCTTTACATCGACAGAAATCTATATGCATTAGACCCGTCCCAGTATGGCGATATTAAAAATGTCATCTGGCAAGGCTTCAGGCAAAGCTTGGATGAATACTTTAATTTGCTGTTTGCTAATCCGTCAGCAGCTAAGAAACCTACTCAGAATATGCCTGAACAGATTTCCGAAATCATCGAACATCTGGGGTACGATGTTTCTCCGGAAAAAATCCGTCTTGCGCATTATCTGATGGATTTGGCGTCGGTTGCAAAGGAAGATTTCGCTGGGCAAATTAAATATGCATTGAAACGCCAAAGAGAACTGAAGCGCGCTGTGCCGTTGGCGGCGTTCGGGGAAATCAAATATTGCGCCTTTATATCTATGCCTGGTATAATTCAGTATCCAATTCAGGAACAGATTGATTATGCTTATGCTGCTGCATCCAGAAACGAAAAAATCCCTGTTATGTGGATTTCACTGGAGTACGATGACAAAAACAAATTAGTTTCCGCAGAAGGAAAGAAGTGTTTCTTTTCAGACCTGAAGGGGGACGATATAGAACGCATCCGGCGTATAGGATGTGTGAAGGCGCAGGACTGGGTTTTGCAATACAAAATTGTCCATGGAAAAATAGGGCGAAACGACTACTGCCCATGCGGAAGCGGAAAGAAGTACAAATTCTGCTGCATTGAAATCCAGTAATTTAAATAGGCCAAAGAGACAGAGCATTGATGCTTGGACTGTGTTGCTTTAGATACTAAGATTAATCTGTTTTCCGTTTTTCAAATTTCATACTTTTTGCAATATAATGCGATTGAGAAACAAAGAGTGAAATAGGGCGTTACTTCTATCTTGAAGATTTTTAGTTGGATGGAGGGTGTCGTATTTAACTTAAGACTATCAATTCACTGCTATAACAGAGCGGAAAATTACATTAGGAGGGATATATCATCTATGGGACCTGGAAAAGCATTCGAATTATTTGTTAAGCGTATACTTGTTAATATTGGTTTTTCTGAAGTTGTATCTGATGGATTATATATCTACGATGGGACTCCGGGCCAAATGATTCAAGGATTGGGTG
>VOFI01001173.1_pt1 | contig 92001 bp, 76 predicted proteins | sample 5384131 | NCBI WGS metagenome assembly VOFI01 (sample SAMN12384728, study PRJNA508395) | human gut metagenome | isolation source: healthy gut H | host: Homo sapiens
CAGTTCACGTGAAGCTCCAGGTCCAGCTTGCCGAAGCAGAGCTGGCGCATGAAGTCCGTGCCGCTCATGTAGTTGCGGGCGGCGCGCATTTTGAGAACAGTTCGTCCGGGATTGTTGCACCCGTTTCATAGTGCGCGGCGAAGAGGTCCACGGATTCCCGCTCCCAGCACCAGTTTTCATTGATCTGGGAGGGCAGTTCCACAAAGTCCCAGGCCACGTTGGTGCCTCATTTTCCACGATGAGTTCCCAGGCGTTGGTGGAGTCCAGCACGTTTTCCGCGAATTTCTTGGTCTTCAGGGAGAGCCGGGCTTCTATTTCCGCATATTCCGGCTTTACCTCGTCCGGCAGGTCCGCCCCGCTTTCACGGAAGTCCGCCAGCGTTTCCTGAATGAAGCGCTGCCTGACGGGGAGAGGTTTTTCACCCAGTCACAGGCCGCGGCTGCTTTTCAGGACCGTCCACAGGCACGGGTTCAGCGGAACGGAGGAGGAGAAGGCGACCACTTCCGGCAGCATTTCCCGATGGCTTCCCGCTGGGCGGGTTCGTCATTGACGGAGTCCAGATGCATGATGCGGCCCCAGCCGAGGTGCAGTTCCTCAGAGGCTTTTTCCAGAGCGCCGAAGGTGCTTTCATAGGTCAGGGAGTCCAGCGGCTGGTCGCAGATGGCCTGGATGTTCGCCCTGGCGCGGGCGATGGCTTCCGTAACGTCCGGCTTGATGGCGTCCGGCGTGAGCCGTGACCAGGAAACGAGGAAGGAGGGGTCCAGATAGGGATGGTTCATGTTGCTTGATGTATTTGTTATTGAAAATGAAGATGGCCTTATTCCGGGAATACAGGAGTTCATGGGAGCTCCGGCCTTCCCTGCGGCGGCAAAGCGTGCGGCTTTTCACCGTTTCCGGCCACAGTATTTCCTTAAATTCCCTGGATTCCCGGGTGTTGATCGGTTCTCCGTTTTTCAGTCTTTTTGTAAATATCCATGTTGTTCGCCTTTCCAAAGTTTTTATTCATCCCAGTCCCTTTCCGTCTGCCGGGGACGGCAGCACTCCGGCATGGTTCGGGAAGCGTTTGAGCGCCTGTTCGCACATGTCCGCGCATTCCCGGTATTTCCCGGCCTTCAGATAGGCGCGGGCCAGCTTCCATTCCGCGGGGTACGGCACCACGGGGGCAGCAGCAGGGAGGAGAAGCGCTGGCTCCCGATGGCCTCGGACATCCAGACGCTGGCGGAGTCCGGGAACATGAGGGAGCGGATTTCAGAGGAATACAGGCTTCCCATCTGGAGGCAGCGAGCCCAGTAGGAGACGCTCATCTGCCGCCGGGCGGCGTCCGCGCCGTCCATGAGCAGGCGCAGAACGCCGGACAGTTTGTCAAAGGCGGACGCCACGGCGCCCGGCCTGCCCTGCCTGGCAGAGTAACAGGCGCCCATGTATTGGGTGACCACTGCCGCCATGCCGTTGCTCAAGTCCGGAAATCCCTTGGGCAGCGGTCCCGGAGAAGCCTTGAGCACAAGAGCCTGCGCGGGCAGGTCAGGCCGGGCCAGCATCAGGCGCGCGGGCAGTGTCCTGGCCTCCCATATTTGCAGGAGGGTGCCGGGGGCCAGCGGATGCTTTTTGTCCAGGGGAACGGAAGCGGCGCGGGCGGCGACGGCATTCGCCTGCCTGTAATGTCCGGCGCAGAATTCGGAAACGGCCCGGTAAAGGATGGAGCGGAACCAGGCGTCATCCAGCGCGGGGGGAACGTTTTCCGCCTTTTCCCAGGCCAGGCACAGGTTTTCAGAGTCCTTGAAGGCGGCGCATGCCCCTTCATAGTCCCCCGTGCGGAACAGGCAATGGCCCAGCAGATGATGGGCGGACGCGGAGAAGGGGTTGGCGGCCACGGCCTTGCGGGCGGTTTCCACCGTTTCCGGGGAAATGACGGGAGCCACTTCCTCCAGCAGAGCGCGCATGAACAGGGCGGCCTGGGAGCCGGGGCGTTCTTTCAGGACGGCGTCCACCACGCGGACGGCCTCTTTCTGCCCCTCTCCGGGGTTGCCGTGCCCGTCAAAGCCGTCCCGCAGGAGCATGGCGTAAAAGAGGGGTGCGTAAGGGTCGCGCTTCCAGGTGGAGCAGATGGTTTTCCACGCTTCCTGCGCCTTTACGGGGCCGTTCATCAGCAGCACGGCCAGGGCGTCCGCATAAGCACGTTCCTGTTCCGGACAGTCCGGACGCAGCGCCAGCTCCTTCATGCGCTTCATGGAATGGACGCGCTGGTCCTGAAAAGCGGGTCCGGCGCCCATCAGGCTCATGCACCTGCCCCAGTGGGCCATGAGGCAGTCCGGGTCCAGCCGGAGCGCGGCGTCAAATTTCCGGAAAGCACGCATGTCCCCGAAGGTGAGCAGATGCGTCATTCCTTCCAGCACCAGCATTTGCGCGGCAGGAGAGGAGGAGCCCACCATCATCGGCTCCACGCCGGGCGGCAGCACGGCAGGCTGTGCCGGAACGCCGGCGCGGAAGACGGCCTCCCGCCAGCCGTTCAGGGACGGGCTGCTCATCCAGTACCCGTGTTCCCCGCCCCCAGCAGCGGAACAGAATCCCGCCATGGCGGCGGCCAGCAGGACATGGCGGAAAGAGGCGTTCATAAGGAAGAAACGGTTACATTCTGTCCGGAAGCTGGATGCCCAGCAGGCCCAGCCCGTGCTTGAGGGTGCGGGCCGTCAGCTCGCACAGGGCCAGGCGGGAGTGCCGCACAGCCCCTTCCGATTTCAGGACCGGGCACGCCTCATAGAAGGAGTGGAAGGCCCGGGCCAGGTCAAAGAGGTAGGCGGCCAGCACGTTCGGGCGGCAGTCGTCCAGAACCTGCGGCACCACTTCCCCGTACCGGGCCAGGAGCCGCGCCAGATGCATTTCCGCATCTTCTGAAAGCTGAATGGGGGCGGACCAGTCCAGCGGGCTGCCGTCCAGCTTGCGGAAGATGGAACGGACGCGCACATAGGAGTTCTGGAGGTACGGGGCCGTGTCCCCCTGGAGGGCCAGCATTTTGTCCCAGTTGAAGACGTAATCCGTCATTCGGTTCTGGGAGAGCTCCGCAAATTTTACGGCTCCTATGCCCACGACTTCCGCCACGCGCTTTTTTTCCTCCTCCGGCATGTCCGGGCTTTTTTCCTCCACTACGCGGGCGGCGCGTTCAATGGCTTCATCCAGCACGTCCTGGAGGGAAACGGTGTCCCCGGAACGCGTCTTGAATGGCTTGCGGTCGTCTCCCAGGATGGAGCCGAACGCGATGTGGCGGTAGTCCCCGTCCATGCCGCGGCGGCGCTGCGCGGAGAATATCTGGCGGAAATGCAGGGCCTGCGGTGCGCCCACCACGTACCAGATGGAATCCGCCCCCCACGTCCTGATGCGGTGGTCCAGCGTCGCGAGGTCCGTCGTGGCGTACAGGAAGCCGCCGTCCGCCTTCCGGATGATGCAGGGGTTGGCGCGCCATTCCCCCTTGTCCTGCACCAGGAAGGGGTCTTCATTGGGCGGCACGGAGCCGTCGGAAAACACGCAGATGGCGCCGTCGCTCTCCCGGGCCATTCCGGCGGCGATCATGCCGTCCACCAGCGGAGCCAGGGCGTCGTTGTAAAAGCTTTCCCCCAGCCAGTAGTCAAAGTGGATGTCAAGCTGGCCGTAGATTTTGGGAAGGGCGGATTTGGAGACTTCCACGCAGCGCTTCCAGATCGCCAGGTTTTCCCCGTCCCCGGCCTGGAGCTTCACCAGCTCCGCCTTGCAGGTGTCCAGCAGCTCCGGCTTTTCCTTGCACATCAGGTTCACGTCCTTGTACACCCGCAGCAGTTCGTCAATGGGGTTGGCGGCCAGGGCCTGTTCGTCCAAGAGCGTCCCCGATGATGGTGGAACGGATGTGGCCCACGTGCATCGGCTTGGCGACGTTGGGCGCGGAAAAGTCAATGACGATGGTTTTGGGGTCCTGCACCTTCTCCACCCCCAGACGGTCGTCCGCCAGCATGGCCAGCAGGCGCGCGGCGTAAAATTCCGGCTTGATGCGGAAGTTGATGAAGCCGGGCCCGGCGATTTCCAGGGAGCAGACGCCGTCCTGCCCCATCCGGTCCACCACCTGCTGGGCCAGAGCGCGGGGATTCGTGCGGCACCGCTTGGCAAGCACCATGGCGGCGTTGCTCTGGTAGTCCCCGAACCGCAAATCCGCGGAGGGCGTCACCGAAGCGCGAAAATCAGCGGGAAGCTCCTCCCCCAACACCGCCTTCAACGCGGCAGACAACTTTTCTTCAAGAATTCCGGGTATGGTCATGTCTGCCCAGATGAACGGACATTCCACCGCCGTAGTCAAGGCGCAACTGTCATCAAGACATACCTTTTGACCTGCAACCCAGCCCGGAAATTGCCCGGGAGGACCATTGGGACGAATGAGACCGGTGAGACAATTGCTTTTACGAGCTTCCCGACTTTCTCCTCTGCTTCCGCAGCCGGGTCATTCTCTCCCTTAAGCCTCCCTCCTGCAAAAACCGTTCTTCCAGTACATTCAATTGTTTTTTCAAGAGAAAAGCGGCCTGATGAATCAGACAAACCGCCATATTCGCGAACACTTCATCGTTTCTGGAATGAGCCAGATTTAAAAACCATTCCGAATGGTCATGCCGCAGGGAGGCCTTCCGCATAAACAGAGATTCGGGAGAATCCTTATCCCATAGTCTCAACCCGCGCGTACGCAAATAATCTTCATAGTCCAGCAGAAGCTCTTCCAAGCTGGCCCGGGCTACATTGGTCAGCTTGATTTCCGTTTTACGGGAAGTGGCGGAAGCCATGCTCCCCCTCCGCAATATTCTGCTTGCCGGAACGCGCCGCCTGCACCATCTGGTCAGTAGTACGCGCATCACGACTCAAAGTAGCGTCTGCAGAAAGCTACCGTCAAATCGTAAATGATTTGGGCCTTGCGGAATGAAAGAAGCCGTCTGTAGCCGCCTCACGTTTTTATGGTACGTAAACGCCCGTTTTCCATCTGTCCTCCCGCGAACCGGGCGGCCAGCGCCCGACCCAGCCTTTTCCCATCGTCCTTTCCTGTAGAAGGACCGCATTCTGGAAGCCTTCAGCCATGCTTCCAGTTTCCTGGAGGCCCCTGGCCTCTTTTTCCCCTTTTTTCTTTTTCCGGCATGGACTTTCCGGAGAAAGCCTTCGCCAGAACCAATGCGAGTTTTCTTTTCATTTTCATTCTATTTTTTCTATAGGGTTTGCTCCCCGGGAGCGGAGGAATCCAGGAAGAATCCCTGCCGTCTCCCTTCGGGGAACGCCGCCTACTTACTGTATGCAGTAAGTTTAGTCCATTAGTTAATCAAGAGACTTTTCCAGCAGGTCCGCATCCTTGGCCGCAGACGGATCAAAGGGCCTGCCTATTTTTTTCATCTCCGTTTCCACCCGCCGGTGTGACGATTCGCCCTCCATCATGACGTCCAGGGAACGTTTCAGGGAGGCCAGATTGAGGTGTACAGCTTCGCCGCGCCGCCGTGCGGGAGGCCAGCACGCCCCGCCGGTCAAACAGGGCCAGCACCGTATAAACGTCCCTGTTTTTCCCTCCGGCAATCAGGCCGACGCCAAAGAGGGGAATATTGCCCAGGACGTCGTTTTTAGCCTTGCGGTAGCGGTAGGTCCACAAAGACGCCGTTTTTCATGGTCACCACGTCGGAGGGCTGGCCCAGCGCGTCGTAAGCGTCCGCCTTGGGGACGCCAGGATTTTTCCCGGCGCCAGCAGGCCGTATACTTCGGGGACGCCACGGATTTGTTGCCGTATGTCAACGGAACAGGCGGCCAGGAAAGGCCGCCCAGGAAGAGGGCTCCCGCATGGGGAAGGGACCACCATCAGGAAGCACCTTTCCCTGAATACGGTCATGTACAGGGGAATACGGGTTGATGAGCGTCCTCTTGTACAGGGAGGAAGCCAGCAGCGGCCCCAGGATGGGAATGATGCCCAGCACGACCACGGCCGCAAAGGTCCAGCCTGCGGCGGCCAACATACGCATCATACTGGTCCACGGATTGTTCCCCTGGAGCACCGCCTTTCCGCAGGGCGGGGCAGCGCTGGTTCAGCGTAGGCTCATGGAGCGGCTGGCCGCAGTAGAAGCACCGCCGGTAGCTGCGGAGGACTTCCTCATGCCTTTTCCATCCGGTGGACGGAATCACGGTGCGCAGCCTGGAATAACCAATCCAGTTCAGGGCGCGGGGTTTGGGATTGGGCGTGCCGCACTTGGGGCAGTGCAGGCCGCACGGGTACATCATGGTGCCGCATTTGGAGCAGAAAATGCGGTGGTCGTATTCGGCGGCGGCAAAAAGGTAGTAGGCCCCCAGGGCCAGCCCGCCCAGGAGGCCCAGCGCGATCACCACCCACGGATACAGCAGGGAGTAGGCCACTGGTATTCCGTCCAGGAGTGGTCGGACTGGTGCATGAGGGATTCCGGGCCGATGGGGTTCTGCGCCACGTCCGGAAGGCCGCTCACATATTTTTCACCCATGTCCCTCAGCGGCCCCGCGGGGAGCCATTGTTGTATGGGAATGGGTTCTCTCATGATTTGGCATGCATGCAGGGTTCACAATACAGACAGGATTTCCCCGGTTTCCGTCAAAAAGCCTGTGTCATCCAGCATACGGCGTCCCCCGGCGGAATAGGGAGGGGAAAGTGGGCCATGGACGGAAAAATTCCGCCGGGAACGTGGAAGAGGCCCTTTTCATCCGGGGCTTTTCCGTGTAATATTCCCGCCATGCCAACACTCCGCCAAGCCGCCAAGGACGACATCATGCTGATTCATGAACTGGCCCTCCAGGCTTTTCCGGCCACTTACCGGGACCTCCTTTCCCAGGAGCAGATGGATTTCATGATGGACTGGATGTATTCCCCCGCCAATCTGGAGAAGCAGATGGAGTGAAGGGCACGTGTATTTCATCGCCTCCCATCAGGGGGAGGACTGCGGCTACCTGTCCGTCCAGCCGGAAGGCCCCGGCGTCTTCCACTTGCAGAAAATTTATGTTCTGCCCGGTTTCCAGGGCCTGCACATCGGCAGCTACCTGTTCCGCCAGGCCGTCAGCTACATCAGGAGCATTCATCCGGAACCGTGCCTGATGCGCCTGAACGTGAACCGCTATAATACCCGGGCGGTGGAGTTTTACCGGCGCATGGGGATGCGGGAACTGGAACGCGGGGATTTCCACATCGGCCACGGTTATTACATGACGGATTACATCATGGGGCTGGATATTGCCTAAAGCGTTTTTCCCACGGGAACGGGCCGCCGGGCTTCCCGGACCGGAAGTGCGCAGCCCGTCGAAACAGAACAGGCGGGACAGCCGAGGAAACAACCGGAGAAGGCAGCGCGGGGCGCGAGCTTCCTTCTTGACACTCAATGCGGGATTCTGCATCATCCATCCTATGAAAACCTTTACTGCCCTCATTCTGTCCGGCTCCATTGCCGCCATGACGGCCCCGGCTTTCCTCCACGCGGCGGACAACGGGAACGGCGCCAAAGTCACCTACCCATCCTTTGACGAAGGCAGCCACCTCCACGGGCCGAGAATCAAGGCTTCCGACCTGAAGGGAAGGTGGTGTTTTTTGAATACTGGGGCATCAACTGCCCTCCCTGCATCGCCAGCATGCCGCATTTGCAGGAATTACAGGACAAATTCCCAGTCCAAGGGTTTCACCGTGGTTGGCAGCCACCGCCAGGGGCTGACCCCCCAGGGTGAAGCAGTTCCTGGAGGAAAAGAAGATTACTTTCCCCGTCTATCAGGGGCTGGATATTCCGGCGGCCTCCTGCCCGGGCGGCCTGCCGCATGCGGTGCTGATCGGGGCCAACGGAAAGGTGGTGGCCAAGGGGCATCCCACCCAGCTTTACGACCTGGTGAAAAGGAGGTGATGAAGGTGGAACGCGGCCTTCCCATCCTGGAAGGCGTGGAGCTGGACAAGTACAAGTCCCTGGCCAAGACAGTCGTTTCCAACGGCAGCAACATCGAGTCCAAGATCACGCCCCTGCGGAAGAAAACGGACGACGAGGAGGCCCAGGCCGTCTGCGCCGCTTTTGACGAATGGCTGGGAGACGCCAAGGACATGGTGCAGGCCCAGATCCAGTCCAACCCGCTGGAAGCGGTGACGGCCATCACGCGCCTCAAGACGGCGCCTCAACAAGAAGATTTCCGCCCTGAGCAGCGCAAGGCAAAAGGGAGAAAGGTTTCTGAATCCGACCTCAAATCCCCTGACGCAGGCCGTGGACAATCTGCGGAGTCCGATAATGAAGCCACGCAGACCGTTGCGGGCAATCTGAAAAGAGCCTTTCTTCCCTGGCTGTGCCAGAGGCTCCGGAAGATAAATAAGCCTTTCAGCCGAACGGCATTTCATCCGGAACAAACAGGCGTTTACGGACGCCTGTTTTTTTTCTCCGGAAGCTTTTTTCTTCTTCCCGGATAAGACATCCGGAGCGGAGAGAACGGAACAGGTTGCCCGGACAAAGGAGGAGAGAGCCTGGTCATCATCCAGTTCCGTCATCAGGAAATGCGGCCTGGCGCCGGGATAGGGACTGCCCTGCTCCTGCTGGGGAGCAGCTTCAGGCCCGGCTCCGTGATTTTGACAAATAATTGGTTGTCACATACCAGGCCGAAATATTTCCGGTCACAGTTGTCCCCGGCATGCCGGAGCTGGAAACAGATATATTCTACAACATCCGGGGAAGAAGCCATGCTCCATGTTCTCATACCTGCCCCGCCTTCTGCAAGCAGCAAACTCCGGCCTGCGGCCCACCGGATTGGAAAGCCCCGGCACGGTACGGAATGGGCCGCTTCCTCCCCTCTCTTTTCCGCCGGGATTTCTGCACCCCGGAATGCCCTGTCTTCCACCGCTTCCGCATCCGGAACCCTGCATTTTTTCCAAAAGCAGGCGCAGGAACGGCCAAAAGGCGGTTTTTACCCGTCCACGCACATTTTTTCCCAGCCTCCGGAAATCTGGCGGCGTTCTAATAAACATTGACAGTGACGGCTAAAAACGCCATTAAACACGCCGAAGCAACGGGGAATTCCGTGAGAACCGGAAACAGTCGCGCTGCGGTATCGGGTTACAAACCCTCAAGGAACGCTTTTCCGCCAGCGTCCGGTCAGCCAGTCCTCCCATTCCGGAGGGTGAAGGCGAGGGGGAGGTTGGAGACCCGGCGTCCGAATATCCTTGCTCCGGTCCAACATACCTCATCAACGCATGATTGAAGCATCCTCTTACGTACCGGGGGGCATTCCTGCCCCTTTCCTCCGTTTTTCTTGCAGGACTCACCCTGTTTTCCCTGCCTGTGCTTTCCGCCGCCCCATGCAGGGCGGAAGCGTCCCCCGCCCCGGCGGAACAGGCGGCGCCGTCACGGCAGGAAGGGCTTCTTCTCGTGGCCTTCGGGACCAGCCACCAGGACGCTACCGTCTCCTACAAGGAGCTGGAGAAGGACATGCTGGCCCATTATGCCCCGGACCGCCTGAAGTGGAGCTATACTTCAAGCATTATCCGCAGGAAGCTTGCCGGACGCGGAACCCCCGTTCCCTCCGTGGAGGAAAATCTGGAACAGATGGCCCGCAAAGGCATACGCACATTACGCGTCCAGTCCCTCCACATCGCCCCCGGCGAGGAGTTTTCCCGGATGGAGAGGCAGATCGTCAGTTTCCTGGCGCGCCATCCGGACAGCTTTGACCACGTGTTCATCGGCCGCCCCCTGCTGGAAAGCGAACGGGACAGGAACGAGGCCATCACGGCCCTTCTGGAGCATTTCCCCGCGGAACGGAAGAAGGATGAAGCCATCCTGCTCATGGGGCACGGCCAGCAGGAAGGACGCTGCGACATGGTGCTTTCCGACTTCGCCCGCGAGCTGAACGACCGCGACAGCCTGGCGTTTTTCGCCACCGTGGAAGGAACGCGGGGGGTGGCCCCCATTCTGGAACAGCTTAAAAAGTCCGGCGCCAAGACCGTCTGGCTGGCCCCCTTCATGCTGGTGGCCGGAGACCACGCCAAGAACGACCTGGGCGGGGATGAGGAGGATTCCTGGGCTTCCATGCTCAGGAAGGAGGGCTTCACCGTCAAGACCCACCTGCGTGGGCTGGGGGAAAACCCGGGCATCCGCGCCGTTTTTTCCCGCCATGCCCGGACCACGGAGGACGACCTCATGACCCCCAAACAAGCGCATTGACATGGCCAGCCCTGGAAAGTTCTACGGGGTAGGCATCGGCCCCGGAAATCCGGAATACCTCACGCTCAAGGCCGTCAACGTCTTCCGCTCCGTGGACGTGGTGTTTACGGTGACCGGACCCAACAGCGATTTCAGCATTTCCGAAGCGGTGGTGCGTTCCGTGGGCGGCGTGAAGGCAGAGTTCCGCAAGCTGGTTTTCAGCATGTCCCGCGACGCGAGAACCAGGCAGGAGCAGATTGAAAAGAATACGGCCATTATTGAAGGAGTTCTTTCCCGCGGCCTGGACTGCGCCTTTGCCACGCTGGGAGACGCCATGACCTACAGCACCTTCGGCTATATTCTGAGCCTCCTGCTCAGCCGGAATCCCGGCCTGCACGCGGAAGTGGTGCCGGGCATCACCTCCTTCTGCACCCTGGCGGCCCGCAGCCGCCAAATATTGGTGGAAAACGGGGAACGGCTCCGGGTCATTCCCGCCTTCAAGCCGGAGATGGCGGATTCCCTGGAGTTCCCGCCCGGTACCACCACCGTTCTCATGAAGACCTACCGCAGCCGCGCGCGCCTGATGGAGCGCATCCGGCGGGAAAAGGACATCCGCGTCATTTACGGGGAAAGGCTCGGCATGCCCGACGAGTTTATTACGGACGACATCGACGTCATTGACGCAAGGCCGGAAGAATACCTTTCCCTGATGTTCGTCAAGAAGGCATGAACGGCACCAGGCACTCCCGCACCTATCCCTGGCGCCGGCCCCTCCGCTGGCTCTGGCTGGCGCTGGCCCTGGCAGCCTCCGGAGTCATGGTGGTCCACATGCCCGCCGGCATGGGCGCCGGGGATCGGGAAAAGCCCGCACAGCCATGAAGCCTGCCGGGGAATCCACCCGGGAAACGCAGGCGGGAGGGGGAAAAGACGGAAGCCGCCGCTTCCAGCCCTGCCCCGCCGCCCAAAAAGAGCCATCATTCCCGGAACACCCAGGTTCCGGAGACAGGCGCGGGAAAAAAATTCTGGCGCGCCTTCCCCAGATTGGCAGCCTGATCGGCCTGGTGGCCGTGGCGGCCTTCATCGGCGGCATTGCTGAAATCTTCCGCTGGCATCTTGCCCTGGGCAAGCTGTTCGGCGGACTGGCCCGCTGGGCCCACCTGCCGGAAATCATCAGCCTGTCCATCCCCACGGCGCTTTATTCCAATGCCGCCGCCAACGGCATGCTGGTGAGCAGCCATGCGGAAGGCAAAATTACTCATTCCAACCTGATTGCGGGCGGCATGGTGAACAGCTACCTTTCCTACGTCTCCCACTCCCTGCGGGTGGCGTATCCGGTCATCGGCGCGGTGGGGCTGCCCGCCATCTGCTACTTCGGGTGGCAGATGGGCTTCGGCTTCCTGTTCATAGCGGCCGTGCTGTTCCTCCACCGCAGGAAGAGCCCCGCCGCCGCGCCGGATTCCGGGAATGCCGGCGCCGTGGCCGCCGCGGGGCACGCCTCCCCGGAATGGCGCACATCCCTGCGCCAGACGTGCCTGCGGGTGCTGGCGCTTGTTTTCCGCATGCTCTGCCTGACGGTCCCCCTGATGATCGGCGTGGAATGGCTGATGAAAAACGGCCTGTTTTCCTGGTGGGAGGAACATGTGCCGGACTGGGTGAACCGCATTTTTCCCGCAGAGCTCATGAGCATCGTCGCCGCGCAGATGGGCGGCCTGGTCCAGGCCGCAGGGGTGGCCGCCAACCTCCGCAGCCACGGCATGGTCACCTCCTCCCAGATTCTGCTGGCCATGCTGGTAGCCAGCGCCATCGGCAACCCCATCCGCGCCCTGCGGCGCAACCTTCCCTCCGCCATGGGCATCTTCCCCACGCGGGACGCCCTGACCATCGTGGTGGTCATGCAGCTTTCCCGCATGATCGGGGCCATCCTTCTGATTGCCCTGACGGGACTTTTCATCCACTATACCCACTGACTTCTCATGACCTCTGAATTTAACATCCGCTGGGACATGCCCCCCGCCGCCATTGAGGCGGAGAGCTTTGCCGCCATTGAACGAGAGTTCCACGGCTGGGAAGAGCTGCCGCATGCCGAATGGAAGGTCATGCGGCGGCTCATCCACACCACGGCGGACCTTTCCATCGGCGAGGGGCTGGCGTTCCGCCATGATCCCATTCCCTCCGCCCTGGAGGCGCTCCGCAGGCACTGCCCCATCTTCTGCGATTCCAACATGATCCGCGCCGGACTTTCCGTGGAACGGCTGAGGCGCGCCCATCCCGGCTACGCACGGGAGGACATCCACTGCCATATTTCCGATGCCGACATTGCGGAACAGGCCAAATCCACAGGCAGGACGCGCGCCATCTGCGCCGCGGAAAAAGCGCGCCCCATCCTGGACGGAGCCATCGTCCTCATCGGGAACGCTCCCCTTTCCCTGGCCCGCATCGCCCGGTACGCGCTGGAGGAAGGCATCAGGCCCGCCCTGATCGTAGGCATGCCGGTGGGCTTCGTCAACGTCGTGGAATCCAAGCTGCTCGCCGGAACGTCCCCTGTCCCGCAGATTGTCCTGGACGCGCGGCGCGGCGGGCGCCCCCTGGCCGTGACCACCCTGCACGCCATTCTGGAAAACCTGCCCGCCTCCTAAGTTTTCCACATTCCAAAAAGCCGTCCCCCATCATGTCCGCCCCCCCTCCGCCAGCCGCTCCGGAAAGGATTTTCCACAGGAGCCAATGCCGCCGCCGCCATCACGGCCGCATGGAAAACGCTGAACGGGGAAGAAATCAACGGACCGCTTCCCCTGCTTTTCCCGGACGGGGAGACGAGAACGCTTCCGCTGGCAGACTGCGCGCCGGGGTTCGCCCGCATCGTCAAGGACGGCGGGGACGATCCGGACTGCACCCATGGAGCCGTGCTGGAAGCGCGCGTAAGCGCAGCCGTGCCGGAGCAGGCCGCCCGGGAACGTTATCTCCTGCCCATTGGCCGGGCCCTCCTCATCCTGCGCTCCGGCGGAGGCATAGGCCTGTGCACGCTGCCGGGCCTGGACTGCGAGCAGCACAAATGGGCCATCAACCACGGACCGCGGCGCATGATTACGGACAACCTGGCACGCGCCGGCATGCGGGAAGGGTGCTGGCTGGCGGAAATCTCCGTGCGGGACGGGGAAAAGCTCGCCGGGAAAACGCTCAATCCCCTGCTTGGCGTGGTGGGGGGCATCTCCATTCTGGGCACCAGCGGCATCGTTCGCCCGTACAGCCATGAAGCCTACATCGCCACCATCCGCATCTGCGTGCGCTCTACCCGGCTTTCCGGCTTCAGGAAGGCCGTGTTCTGCACCGGGGGACGCACCGCCGCGCTGGCGAAGACCCTCCTGCCGGAATACCCCTCCATTTCCTTCATCTGCATTGGGGATTTCATTGCGGAAAGCCTCCAGAGCGCAGGTGAACAGGGCATGACGGAAGCCGTAGTGGCCTGCATGCCGGGCAAGCTCTGCAAGTACGCCGCCGGATTCGCCAACACCCACGCCCACAAGGTGGCCCAGGACATGCCGCTCTTTCTCCGCACGGCGGAACGCCATGCGCCGCTTTCCGGGGAAGCGCGCCGGGGCATCCTGGCCTGTTCTTCCGTCCGCCAGGCGCTCGCCCTGACGCCGGAAGAGGCCCACCTTTCCATTTACCGCGACCTCGCCGCGGAAGCGCAGCGCCAGTTCCAGCGCCACGTGCCCGGCCTTCCCGTCCGTTTCCTGATTTCCGGCTTCTCCGGCAACCTCCTTCTCGACATACCTCCATGCCACCCCTGACTGTTTTTTTCCTGCGGCACAGGCCCGCTTCAACCGTCCCCGGCCCTGCTTGGCAAACTGGCAGAGGCACAGAGCATTTACGCCTCCTCCGCCCTGCTGGAAGCCTGTCCCCCCTTCCGACGCCCGGCGCATCCCCATCGGCAAAAACGCGCGGGAACAGGCGCGGGAAGCCCTGGAAGAAGCACGGCACGGCAACAACGTAGTGGTGCTGGCCTCCGGAGACGCCCTGTTCCACGGCATGGGCGGCACGCTCCAATCCCTGGCTTGTGACGGAGACCGGCTGGAATTCATCCCCGCCCCCACGTCCTTCCAGGCCCTGTTCCACCGCCTGGGCATGGCGTGGGACCGCGCACGCTGCTTCAGCGCGCACAGCACGGAATATATTCCGTGGGGGGAAATTCTGGCCCAGCCGCTCGCCGTCATCTACGGTGGCCATCCCTTCACCGCCTGCCGCCTGGCCGCGGCGGCCATGGAGTTCCATCCGTCAGCGGCGGGGCGTTCCGCCGTGGCGGCCCAATGCCTGGGAATGGCTGACGAGCGCATTCTGCAAGGAACCCTGGCGGAGCTGGCCCGGGAGGAATGCTCCCCTACTTCCATGCTCCTGCTGCTGCCGGACGAGCGTTCCGGAGCCGCGCCCGTCCTGCCGCTGGGACTGCCCGCGGATTTTTTATGAAAAGGAGAATAACCTGATTACGGCGGAGGAAGTGAGGGCGGTCATCCTGTCCAAGCTGCGCCTTCCGGCCTGGGGGGTGCTGTGGGACGTGGGAGCCGGGGAGCGGCTCCATCGGCCTGGAAGCCGCCGCCCTGCGCCCCGGACTTTCCGTGTACGGGCTGGAACGGCAGGCTGGCCGCCTGGAACTGATGCGCCGGAATTGCCGGCGCCTGGGCTGCGTGAATTACGCCTGCATGCAGGGAGAAGCGCCGGAGGCCCTGGACGCGTTGCCCAAGCCCGACCGCATTTTCACGGGAGGAGGAGGCGCCGGGCTGGAATCCATCATGCAGGCCTGTTTTGACGCCCTGAACCCCGGCGGCCTTCTGGTAGCCTCCGCCGTAACCACGGAAAGCGAGCACCTGCTTTACGGCTGGAACGCCGCCGCACGCACGGGGATGTTCTCCCTGGACATCGCCTCCGAATCTCCCATTGCCGGAACCTACCACCATCTGCGGCACGGCAACCGCATCACCCTTTTTACCTATTCCCGAGCATGAATATCCCCCGTTTTCCCATCCATTTCATAGGAGCCGGCCCCGGAGCCGAAGACCTGATTACCGAACGAGGCGCCGCCCTCCTGAAGGAGGCCGACGTAGTCGTGTATGCCGGGTCCCTGGTCAACTGGGGGGGCACCTCAAGCGCTGCCGCCCGGAGGCGGAACTTCATGACAGCGCCAGAATGAACCTGGAGGAACAGGTGGAAGTGATGGCCCGGGGCGTGCTGGAAGGAAAAAAAGTGGTGCGCCTCCACACGGGGGACCCCTCCATGTACGGAGCCGTCGCGGAGCAATTCGACCTTCTAGACAAGAAGGGAATTGAATCCATCGTGGTGCCGGGGGTCAGCAGCGTTTTTGCCGCGGCGGCGGCCCTGCGCACGGAACTGACCTATCCGGGACTCGCCCAGAGCCTGGTGCTGACGCGCACCCCGGGCAGAACGCCCATGCCCGCGGGAGAAACCTGCGAAGCCTTTGCCGGGACGGGAGCCACGCTGGCGTTCTTCCTCAGCGCGGGCAAGCTGGACGAACTGGCCGCACGGCTTATCTCCGCCGGGAAATCCCCCGATACCGCGGCGGCAGTGGTGTACCGCGCCACGTGGCCGGATGAAAAAATCATCCGCGGCACCCTGTCCACCATTGCCGCGGAAGCGGCCCGCGCGGGCATCGGCAGGCAGGCCCTCATTCTGGTGGGAGACGCCATCGGCGCGCACGGCTGCGGGCAGTCCCTGCTCTACCACGGCCAGTTCAGCCACGGCTACCGGAATGAGAAGGAAGACGAACGGTTCGACGGAAGCTGCGCGTTTTACGCTTTCACGGAAAAAGGAGTCCGCAAGGCGCAGGAGATTTCCCAGTCCCTGGGGAAAGCCGTCATCCATTCCGTAGGCAGGGCCGGGGAAACGGAAGGAGTCACGCGGGTTGCCCCGGAGGACTTCGACCCGTTGCTTGCCCGGCAGTGGAACCTGTTTGACGCGCACGTTTTCATCGGAGCCACGGGAATTGCCGTCAGGAAAACGGCTTCCCTGCTCCGGGACAAGGCCACGGACCCGGCGGTAGTCTGCTGTTCGGAGTCCGGCTCCCACCTCATTCCCCTGCTTTCCGGCCACCTGGGCGGCGGCAACCGCCTGGCGCGCAGGCTGGCCCGCATCAGCGGCGGGGAGGCCGTCATCACCACCGCCACGGACACGCGGGGAATCACCGCCTTTGACGAAGCGGCGGCCAGGGAAAAGGCCTGCGTTCTCAACCCGGACGCCATCAAAACCCTGAATGCGGCCCTGCTTGCCGGAGACACCGTATCTTTTCACGGTCCGCAGGAAATCCACGAACGGTACTGGCAGGACTGTCCCCAGGTCATTCCGGCGCGGGCGGATGGAACGGAAGCCGCGGAAAAACCGCACGTTCCCGCCGTCTATTGGGATGAAGAGCCCCCGGAATCTGCGGGGGGAGCTGCCGCCCTGCTTATTCAGTCATCCTCCTTCGTGCTTGGAATAGGCTGCAAAAAAGGAACGGAACCCGGACTGCTGCAGCAATACGCGGAAGGCTTTCTTGCCCGGCAGGGAATCTCCCGGTCCCGTATCAAAGCCCTTGCCTCCTGCACGCTCAAGGAGCAGGAACCGGCCATCCTGGCCCTGGCCGCAACATGGAATGTGCCTTTCCATGTCTTTGAGCCAGCCGAGCTGGACGCGGTGGAAATTCCCCACGCCGTCAGACGCCGTCTTTGAAAAACGGGGGCTCATTCCGTTTCCGAGGCTTCCGCCATTCTGGCCTCCGGGGGTAAAATCAGCACTCCTAAAACCGTTTGCGGCGGGAACGTCACGCTGGCCCTGGCAACGTGCCCTCACGGCAGCCGGAACAAGGCCCGTCAAGGAGCCAGAAATGTCATCGTCATCGGGCTGGGGTCCGGGTCTCCGGGCCAGCTTACGCCGGAAGCGGCGGCAGCCATGGAGCAATGCACCTGCATAGCCGGCTACACCAAATACCTGGATTTCATCCGGGAACGCATCCACGGAAAAAAGATGATCCAGACCGGGATGATGGGGGAAGTGCCGCGGTGCACGGCCGCGCTGGAAGCGGCTCTGAACGGGGAAAATGTCTGCATGGTCTGCTCCGGTGACCCGGGCATCCTGGCCATGGCCGGGCTGCTCTACGAAATGAGGAAGGAAAACGAACGCTTTTCCCCGGTCCGCATTGAAGTGCTCCCGGGAATTACGGCGGCCAGCATTTCCGCCTCCGCGCTGGGGGCGCCCCTCCAGAACGGCTTCTGCCTGCTCAGCCTGTCCGACCTGCTGGTCCCTGCGGAGGAAATCCGTGCCAACCTGGAGCAAAGCGCCGGAACGGCGCTGCCCGTGGTCCTTTACAACCCCGCCGGACGCAAACGCCGCCATCTGCTGGAGGAGGCCCTGCGCATCTTCCGGAACCAACGCGGGGGAAAACCCTCTGCGCCTACGTGAAGCACGCGGGGCGCCCGCCCAACGGAAATGGGTGGGGACGCTGGACGAATTCCCCCCACTGGAGGACGTGGACATGTCCACGCTGGTGCTTCTGGGAGGCCCCCCGGACCATCAGGGACGGAGACGTCCTTTTTGAACGGAGAGGCTACGCCGACAAGTACGGAATATCCTGACCTGATCCGGAAAGACAGCATCCGCAGAATTTGCCTGTTTCCCATGAATAAGCCTTTTCACGCCTTCTGCATCGCCTCCACCCAGTCCGGGGGAGGCAAGACCACGGTATCCCTCGCCCTGATGGCGGCGCTCTCCGCCCGGGGATTACGCGTGCAGGCCTTCAAGTGCGGCCCGGACTACATTGACCCCTCCTTCCACCGGCAGGCGACGGGATTGCCTTCCTTCAATCTGGATACGTGGATGATGGGGAAAAACGGAGTCCGTTCCCAATGGGCACGGCACGCCTCCTGCGCGGACATCGCCATCTGCGAGGGAGTCATGGGCCTCTTTGACGCCCGAACGCCTGAAAGCCTGGAAGGAAGCACGGCGGACTGCGCCCTCACGCTCGGCCTGCCCGTCCTGCTGGTGGTTCAGGCGCGCGGCATGGCGGGATCCCTTGCCGCCGTCGTCCGCGGCTTCTCCCAGCACCATCCCGGCCTGAACATAGCGGGAGTTATTGCCAACGGCGTGGGAAGCGCCGCGCACGCGGACCTTCTGCGCCGGGCGCTGGACCACCACAGGATGCCGCCGCTGGTGGCGGCGTTCCCCAAAAACGCGGAATGGACGCTCCCGGAACGGCAGCTGGGCCTGGTTCCCGCGGAAGAGGAAGCCCGGCAGCAATCCTGGTTCCTCCGGCTGGCGGCAGAGGCAGAAAAGCGCGTCAACTGGGAACTGCTGATGAACATCACGGAACGCAGACGTCCGGAACCGCTGAAAGTTCCCCTGCCGCCCGCCCCTCCCCGCGGGATTCTGGCCGTAGCCCGGGATAATGCCTTCTGTTTTTACTACGGGGACAACTTGGAACGGCTGAAGCAAACGGGCTGGGACATCACCTGCTTTTCTCCGCTGGAAGACACCGCCCTGCCGAAAGGAACCAGGGCCCTCTACCTGGGTGGAGGCTATCCGGAAACCTTCGCGGGCCGTCTGGAAAGCAATGAGGCCATGCGGAGCGTCATCCTGGGAATTTGCCAAGAACGGCGGAGAAATCTTTGCCGAATGCGGCGGTTACATGTACCTATGCAAGGAACTGGCGCTTCCGGACGGGACAAGCAGGAACATGTGCGGAGTCATTGACGGGACGGCGCGGATGGGGAAAAACTCCGTTCCCTGGGATACCGGGAAGCCGTGATGGAAACGGGAGCCCCGTTCGGGCTGCCTTTCACCCGCATCCGCGGCCATGAATTCCATTGGTCCCGAATTGAACTGAACCGGCCCTACCCGCCCCTTTACACAGTGACGGACAAGAATGGAAATAAGAGCCGGGAAGGAGTGGCGGATGGGAACGTGAAGGCCGGCTACATCCACCTGTACTGGGGAACGGAAACCCCGGACCACCCGCAGGAGCCTCAGCCGGGGCTGGGGCGCGTCATCCTGCTCAACGGAGCCTCCAGCGCGGGGAAAAGCACGCTGGCCCGGACCCTGCACCGCCTCATGGAGGAGAACTCCATGATTTTTTCCATGGACGATTATCTGGCCATGAGCCGGGGAAGGCATGAAAACGCCCTGGACGCCGTCCGGGAAACCGGGCTCCCCTTCATCGAGTCCTTCCACGCCGCCATTGCAGAGGCCGCGCGGAAAGGCGCCCTGGTCATCGTGGACCACGTCATCGGCGAATCCCGCGCCTGGGTTCAAGACCTCCTGAACCGCCTGAGCGGCATTCCCCGCGCCCTCATCAAAGTGGACTGCCGGGAGGACATCCTGCTGGAACGCGAGCGGAACCGTACCGACCGGACTCCGGACCCGGCCCATGCGGAGCGCCAATACGGATGCATTCACCAGAATTTCCCGCATGACTTCTCCATAGACACATCGGAAGCGACGCCCCGGGAATGCGCCCAGAAACTCATGGAACAACTTCCACCGGAATTCAGGGCGACGCAGGAATGAAGAGAGGAATGGCCGACGGCGGAGAACAGGTTTACCTGAGAGTTTTCAGAAGAGAATATCTTAAAACTCAACATTCCTCTGAGCCTTGATTCCCTGCTGAAAGGCATGCCTGACGCATTCAATCCGGCTCACGGTATCGGCCACGGCGATCATTTCCTCCGGAGCATCCCGGCCTGTCAGGACAACGACCTTTCCGGGGGTAATTTTTTTCAAAGCATCCACGACTTCCGCAACGGAAATGAAGCCGTAATTCAGGGGGTAAAAACTCTCGTCCAGAATCACGGTTCCCACGGACTCATCCGCCAGCTTCTCCCGGGCCACCCTCCACCCGTCCCGAGCGGCGGAAGCGTGGCGTTCACGGGACTCTTCATCCCTGGCGCGGCCCGTAAATCCGGCCCCGGAACACACCACCTCCGCATTCGGAAACTGCCGGAGAGCCACCACCTCCCCATAGGAACCGTCGTGCTTGATAAACTGAATTACGGCCACTTTCCCACCATGCCCCAACGCGCGCAGGGCCATGCCGAAGGCGGAAGTCGTCTTTCCCTTGCCGGGCCCGGTCAGGACAAGAATGCGGGAGCCTTTCATGCCCGGCATTATACAGCCCCTGAGAGTAATACCCAACCCAAATTCCCCTTGATTCCCGGCGTAAAATGCACTACCGGGCTCCGCATTCCCCTGCTGGTCAGGGAGAAAGCATCTCCACCGGCAGCACAAAATTTCATGAAGCACAGGCACTCATGCCATCTCCGCAAACCTGCGGGCAGACGTGAATAGGACTTTACAGAACCGCCCTCCTCACGGTAGCTTATGCCCGCGCTTGTTGCATGGAGAGATGGCAGAGCGGTTTAATGCAGCGGTCTTGAAAACCGCCGTGGGGCAACCCACCGTGGGTTCGAATCCCACTCTCTCCGCCAGTTTTTTATCACGCTAGAGCACGGAAAGCCTGATTTTACAAGGTTTTCCGTGCTTTCGTTTACGCCAGAACACGCTAGAAAACGGAAAGCTTACTGGACACCTCGCTGTACATGGTATAAAGAGTGTACAGCATGGCAGGAATCATCAAGCGAAAGAACAAATGGGTAGCCATTTGCCGGACTCTGGACGGCAGGGAAATCCGAAGGACAACCGGAATTGACGTGGTTCCCAAGGCGCGGATGCCCGGTGCCAACAAGCGGGCGGTCATGACCCAGAATGAAGCCCAAGCCCGTCAGACTGTACCCACCAGATGAACATGTAATCTCCAATGCCAAAGTCCCAAACCGTATAAATGGGCCGGTGAGGATTCGGTTCGAACGCCGCTTTCAGATGACCGCGTTTCCGCAGGGTATTTATCTGCGAGAAATAGATGGTGCCGTCCGTGATGGGGTTCAGCGCCTCGTCCTGCGTGGGGGTACTTCTGGCGCCTCCGGCTGCGCTGCACGCGCTCCATGGAGCAATACCAGGCCCGCTGCCCAGGCGATAGCGTGGTATGACACTCCTGTTCGATGGAGGCAAAATATTTGAGCTGTTCCGCTGTTGGATGGGGCTCCCCGTCCAAAACATATTCCGGATGCCGGAACCAGGGGAAAAGTAGAACTTGAAGTCCAGGGAGGAAAGCGGCTTTCCGATCATGTCCATGGCCCCAAGAATCTGCTCGTAATTCAGCCCGTACTTCCCGCCCTCGTGCGTGGACTCCATGTGAACGCGGCCACCTTTCCCCACCGTATTGAGCGAGCCAGTAATGATCTCCGTGGCCCGAATGGGGTCATGGGCGGCAATGTATCCCAGCTCGGACACGTGCAGGAGTTGGAGCGTATCGCCGCGCAATGACGTTCCCACCGTCACTCTGGAGCCATTGGCAAACTCAATGGACTGCTGGTTGATCTTAATACCGGCATGGTATGCTTTCAGCATGGCGCCGATCCGGGCCAGCTCCAAATCCAGCGCAGACGGATTTTCCGGTACATAATCCAGATGGTCCCAGGCGAAGGCTATCTTCTTGAGCTTTGATTCTGCGTCATTTAAGGTTTTATCAATGATACCAGCCTTGAAGTGAGGAATGAACAGGCACATGTCCAGAATCAGCATGGCAATGTACGTAGAAATCCCCAACTTGCGAACCTTCAATATGTTATTTCGGAAATGAGCAGTCTCGTGAAGCTCTTTCTGCGCCCAATTCATCCGGAAGCGACAAGGAATACCATCCTTGTTTACAATCCAGAACAAGGAATTGAGACGTAGAACCACATCAGCCAGGAACCTTTTAAGAACGCCTGCCTGCTCCGGAGTCAAAGGAGTATCATTTGCATCCACGAGGCCGACCATACCACGGACGCCCACACCCCCGCTATATAGAAAATCCTACAATTCACCGTACAGGAACAAAACACGCCCTGCTTCTTTTCAGAGGCAGGGCGCGGAATAACTACTTATTTAATCCTGTATGGGAACTACAAAGAATACTTGCAGTCCATGATGAATTCTCCTGTCTCCGGGTCCTGTTTTCCTACTTCAATGGAAACACTATTACCAGATTTATCAATGAGGTATCTTTCAACGTGACCCTCAAGTTTTCCATCTTCTTTCTTCATCGAAATTCGACAAGGTTCACCATATTCTCCTGTCGTCCAAATGACGTCACCTTCTTTTATTTCGGATATTATAATCTTCATAATAATTTTTATAAAATCCAACATCAGATTCTTCCTGAATGTTGGCACTCACCCTAATTATAAAAATCCCTCGTTATTCTTAAACCAATTTGCTGAAAAAAATCTGCTAATGACAAAAAAATTATTTTCTAATCATCCTCCTTGTTACTGGGTGGCATTTCTATCGCTCCCCTTTCTCGATCGACTCCCTCACAGCGGAAAAAGAAGTGTCCACGGCCACATTCACCTGAACGGCCTGCTCCGGCTGGGAATATCCAGCCAGCTTGCTGTAGAGCTCCAGGCCCTTCAATTTGTCTCCGTCCCGCTACGCATCCTCCACCACGTCAAGAACCTTCTTCATCACCTGCTGCCGCGTCAGAATGGCCGGGAGGTCCTTCCGCAGCACCGGCGCCTGCTCCGTTGCCTGTCTCAAGCGTGACAGTTCTGTGACAATTTCCGGCTTTCGTGACAGCCTTGACGCCTTCTGCCTTGCTGCCACATCCGATAAGTCACTCCTGTTAAACGCCTTCTTGACATCCTCACCCCTTGTCACACCCGTAACAACCAAGGCGCACCAATCCAATTCTTCCTTGCTCAACCCGGCTTCCGTCATATCTCTCCCATTTGCAGCTGCATCCGATTTAACACGTCTCGCCCCTCCCTCATCAACCTCCACATTTTGCCACTTCCCGGCTCCTCCCTGTAAGTAATCCAACGATCCCGCCTGTTCTGGACCTCATGAATGAGCAACCGCACCGCTTTGATGCCAAGACGCTGTTCCAGGGCCAAGGATGAAAGTTCCCCTTCTTCCAGCTTCAATAACAGCAAATACATGGATATGGAGCACTCCCTATTCTGGCGCAGCAAAGCACGCAGCACATTTTAAGTCTTCATCCTTCTTGAGAAAAGAAACTCCGACTGTTTCATGCCTCACCTCCCAATCCCATTTCTTCTCTCATTGCCCGGATTTCTTCCGCAGCCGTGTCAGTGTCCACAACGGCCCCTTGACCGAGAAGGCCGCCATTGTCCATAGCAGAAGGTAACCGGAGCCGCATGCCGGGCCATAAAGTTTTATTAAGCATTCGCTCACACCGATGACAGCTGCGATCAGGCGCAATACTTCGGAGGGAGTATAGAATAGCCCTTGGATTTGCTTGGTTCCATAGCGAAGTTCTTCATTAAAATCTTTCGGATCTATCTAATTTTTTAACGATACTTTTGCAAATACCAAAATGTTCGCATGCGCGTTTTTTGCAATGGCGATTCATGTTAAGCAATACAATACATCCTCAATATTCCTGACGGGAACATTTTCTTTTTTGTGCAGGAGACATTCTATTCAAAAAATCTTTTTCATCTATAATAAATGCTTTTCCTTTTGTTTCTATTTTAGATTCAATTAATATTTGCAAGGCATGAACAAAGTTTCTCTTGTATTTATCAAGCATCGCCTTTTCCTTTTCCAAAATACCTATGTAACTAGAGGGATGTGTTAAACGAAAGGCCTTGTATAATACACTCATTTGAGTTGGAAGATCCCATATGTGGGCTACTTTCTGATATAAAAAACGAGCCTTAAGCTGCCGATGCGGAGCTTGAATAACGCAGGGCTGCGCTTCCTTCAAAAGTATATAATAATAATTTTTCAAATCATCCTGAAGCATTTCGGGTATAATGATATATACCTCAAATTCATCGTACTGTATTGAATTTATTTTACCCTCACAGCAACAAACGGGATACAAAAAATTATCGTAATAGGATAATGCCAAAATTGTTGATGGGACAAAATGCAATCCAGCAACAGAAGATTCCTGCTTAAGATGTCTTAAAATATTCTGCAATGATTGGGTCAAAGAATCAGGTTTGCTTTTATCAAAAAAAGATAACGAAACTCCATTGAAATCGGACGGCAATTTTATTCCTTGTTCAACAAGAACAAATGTTTTTCTATAATCTAATCTTCCCAAGAATAATCCGAATTCAAATAAAATATTATCTCTCACTGAAGCTGATTTTTTCCCGCGAGAAATTGTTACATCATCCTTTGTCATTACCATCACTCCATAATCATATTCGAGTGAAGCCAGCAATAAAGAATCCCAAGCGCGCGTATTCAGTGCGGACAAACCGCCATCATTCCATAAAGAGCAATCATAAGAATTTTGCACTAAAAAGTCTCTCACCTGATTGGCTATTTCCAACCCTTCAGACGATGAACCTATAAAAATCCTATCATTCATTACACAAATCTCATATTACATTTTTATCTATCGAGTCAAGTTTTAATATAGTATTTTGTCGGAAATCAAAATTTTAAAAATTGATTCTCAGTCATAACTGAATGTAATATAAATAAATTTAAAATTAAATTTATTTATAGTTCACTCAAAATTTATGACTGGAAAATTCACTTACATAAAGAAGGATGACTCTTTAGAAAATCAACCTTCTATGTGCACAAAATATAAAGACTTTTCGACTAAGTCTCTATTACTTTTTCCTGTTTTTCCATGTGATACGGCGATTTTCTAACATAATTTTATTTATCTTGATTTATGGAAAAATAACCCATATTATCAATTTATGGGACTTGGAAGAAAAGCATATATAGTAGGAATAAATGATTATCCCAATAATCAGTTGGAACATTGTGCATACGATGCTTCCTGCATGCAAGAATTACTTATGAAACATGGAAATGGAGATCCCAATTTTCATGTTCTAAGCGAAACTTGTGCGACAGCTCAAAGGTTGAAAAACGGTATACGTCAACTTTTTCATTGTGAGTCAAATACGATTGAAACTGCATTATTTTATTTTTCAGGACATGGAAATTTGGACTCAATGGGTGGCGGCTGTCTACTGGCTTCCGATTATGAACCGAATCATGAAAATAGCGTTTCGATGGAGGAAATACTTACATACGCCAATCAATCTCAGGCCATCAATAAAATTATCATTCTCGATTGTTGCTATGCCGGATTCATGGGCAGCTATGCTTCTTCCAACCTATCCCAATGTAATCTAGTATCCGGAGTCACCGTTTTGGCTGCTTGCGGATTATCTGAAAGGGCCTTGGAAAAAAACGACATCAAACACGGACTCTTTACCAATCTCCTACTTGAGGGATTACGAGGAGGAGCAGCTGATATTCGGGGAAAAATAACTCCCGGTTCCATTTATGCATACATCGACCAAGCATTAAGTCCATTTGAGCAAAGACCCGTTTTTAAAACAAATGTCAATAGGTTTATTTCTTTGCGGGATATGCCCCCTCATATCGATAATGCGACGCTGAGGAAGCTGACCGAATATTTCAGAGCGCCCGGTGCAGCGTTTTCATTAGATCCTTCTTACGAATTTACAAATAATCCCAATTGTAAACATATTGTGAAAGAACCTTATACCATACCAGAACATGTGGAAATATTCAAACACCTCCAGCAATTCAACTGTGCGGGCTTGCTTGTTCCCGTGGACGCTGAGTACATGTATTTTGCCGCCATGGAGAACAAATCATGTTGTTTGACTCCCTTGGGGATGCATTATTGGCACATGATTCAAAAAAAGATGATTTAAGGAAAGATGAAGGCTAATGAGGGATTCATAGAGAAAAGGCAAATGCTTAGCTTTTTATCTTCGACTTTCGTGAATATGAAAGAAGAGCGGAATGCGCTCCAGATGGATATTGTTATTCCATTATGAACGTTGTGCAATCACGAGATGTGGAACTCATTCCTGCGGCTCTCTAGGGCATCAATGAAAGATAAACAAGATGGCCGGGTGATTATCGATTGTCGGCAGGCCATAGATGAGTCAATGCCATTTTTCATAAGCATAGAGGAAATCGTTATGGTCGACTCTTGAATGAACATGAAAATTTCATCTACGGCACGACCAGCTATTTTAGTTAAACGAAATAATGAACCGTGGATGGAGCCTAACGAAATTGAAAATACAATATGGGTTTTGCAAAAAAAGAGAAATTTTCATTATTATTTCCTGTTTTATTTGACTTCTAAAATCTCTGTCGCAAAAGCGGATGAACGGCAATATAGGCTACGAAATAATATCAAAGAAAAATAGTGACCTATATACTTAGCTAACAAGTAAATAACTCTAATTTTTATCTATCTTCCATGATCCATGCGTTCAGATCGATATATTCCGGTGGGGCGGATTTTCCTTTCAAGTCGTCAAAACAGCAATCCGCCATGCGCTTGAATATTTCCGGATATTGCTGAATGAAGTTTTTTGCACTCTTGCATTCATCTTTCCCCCCAACCGCAGGGGGGCGAGAAATTGTAAATGATCTGGAGAGAATCAAGGAGATTCCGGAGATTGTTTTCCACTTGTTCCGGTTTACTGTTGCTTACATGGAAAGCGTACGCACAAGTGTCGATTCCTTGCGCCCGGTTTTCCTTAAGCAGCAACGACGGATTGACCCGGAGACGTTTTTTCTTGAGGACAGTTTTCCTCTGTATGCCGGCTTTCCCGGCCGACGTTCCACGGCATTCCGAGAATTCCCGTCCGGACGGAAGGATAGCGTTTTTTAATGCATGAAGCGAGAAGAAGGCAGGCAACGGCTTCTTCTGCCCTCCCTGCCAGGAGAATGCGCTTCGCATGCGGGGTGGCGGCGAGAAATTCAAGGATATCCGTTTCATGTTGTCCAAATGGTCTTCCAAGTTCCAGGAAGAATAACGGATACGAACGACGGGACGCCCCGTTGAATGCAGCCACGGTTTTTCCGGGGCGCCGCAGAGAGCAATGACATATTCATCCGCAATAGAAGAGTCCGGCGCCATGAATGAATAGGAAGAGAACCAGTAATTACCGTCCTCTCTGCGAAGAAAGGTTTCCTTTCCCCAGTAATCCCAGCCTATGACGAGTTTTTTGTCCGAGTATTCAAGGATTTCGCCTCCATCGTTGCAATTTAAACGCTTTCCCCTGTTTCCCGTGATGCACAAGCCATCCGTCCAATCCTGCTGGCGCAAATGAATAAGGGAGGAGGCATGGAGAGGAGATTGAAGGAAGGCGGTTTCTTCCTTCTTCCGTAAACGGTAGGCGCCTTCTTCCATTTTCGTAAAGGTTTCCACGCCCCATTTATCCCATTTCAATGTGATTTCCACTCCGGTCAGAGACAGCACGTCGGCTTCATCCCGAGGGCCGTCCAGGCGCATGGCCCGTCCATTGCTGATTTTCATGCATCCTTTCCAGTCAGAATGGATGATGTCCACGAGGTGTTCATCATTTCCGGCATCTGTAGAAGCACCGTTCTGCATTTTCCGGAATTCCTCGGAAACAGTACCTCCCCGCATGATGGAAGCATTGCTTTTTTGCATAATCAGATGGCTGTGAATTCCCCGCTTTTTCAGATAGGGAGCTATGTCAGCACACCCGTGTTCCAGCATGACGGTCTGGAATAGCTGGTCTTCCGCAAAGCCAAATTGATAGAATCCCGTTTGCCTTAAACAACGGTACATGGCTTCCTTCATAGCCGCGCGGTCGGTTTCCCAAGCCAGCAGATCCTCCATGACCCGCCGCGACATGATTTGAGCCGGCCCCAGGGCCAGCAGGAAGGATTTTTCCAGATAAGGGTATCCTTCATGCCGTTTCAGCCACAGGCCCTCCCCACGGTGGCAGCTTGAATAACCATCGGGCAACAGGGCATGAAAATCGGCAACATGCCGGAAGTAGTCCGGGTCATAGAAGTCATCATCGTCAATCTTGGCAAAAAGGTCATAGGATGAAATATCCAGGCCACGGACGGTATCCATAAAGTTGGTAAGCTGGTTTCTGTTAGGGCAGAGGCGCAGCGTCACTCTTCCGGCATCGATGAACGGCTGCACATGGGGAAGCAGAATCCTGCGGGCCGTTTCAGCTGAAACTCCCTTAACTGCTGCAAATACATGCAGATGTGGATAGCTCTGGTTCATCATGCAGAGAATCTGGCGAAGGAGGTCTTCCACCCGCTTGTATGATGCAATGCATGCCGCCATATTGAATGGCCGTCCAAGTGGCCGTTTCTGAGAAGGAGAAACTGTTTCCGAAACCGTCCATGGTTTCCCATCATCATACCGCGGCATAAAAACTCCCCCGTGAAGCAACGGTTCGTCCTTTCCCTCCATGGAGGCAGGCTGCCGCCCGGCATTTCCCTCCCTGAAAATTTTCTTGAAAAACAAGGCAGCTTCATCCAGCAGGCCATCCACGCCGATCTGTCCCTCGTCAAACAAGGGGCCCTTGAAGTAGGAGAGGTATTCGTCAACATTCCTGTCCAGGTGCTCCACATACCGGACCAGTTCCGCATGATTGCGAAAATCACGAGCATTGATGAACCGCCCGGGGTTGAATTCGCGGCAGGCATCCGGTGCTCCCCAGTAGACGGGCAGGCTTCCGGCAGCAAAAGCATCCGTCAGTTTTTGCGTTACGTAACCGGGGGAAGCATAGTTTTCAAACGCTATGGTGAATTTGTACCGGGAGCAGAATTCGACTTTGTCTTTAACGATCATGCCCGTGTTGTTCAGAAGCTGGCCGGAACTGTCTACGTATTTGTATTGGGAAAGAGTTTCCAAAAAACGGACGGCTTCCCGGAATTCTACCCCGGAATAGACGAAATTACAGAATTTTTCATGCCGGTTGAGAATATCCCCTGGAACGGAGGAGTATTGTTCAATGTGACCCGTCCTGCGTATATAGTCGGCGTTTAACCACGCAGGAAAACGAAAATGACGGTCCCCGGAAAGCGTTCCATCTCTCAGGCTTGTCAGGGAATAGCATTCTTCCTTCCAGCGCGGCAAAACAGGTTCTTCCGTATAAAAAAGACGAGGACCTTTAAAGGAACGTGCAGCATTTCCAAAGATTGAATAAATCAGCAAGTCGGCACGGGCCAGGTCATCCACAAAAACAGCGCCCAAACGTTCTTTCAAGATCAGGCCCAGAATGTGGTTTTGCGGTTTGAACCCGGATTCAAAGTCGGTAAAAGCTATGCAAACGGGAGAGTCCATCCGAGTGACGTGAGATAAGAGTTTTTCCGAGAAAACATGCGATTTCCTGTCCAACCGGCATCAAACGGAACTAGTCCAGGCGGAGATGCGCATACGGGCTTTTTGCCTCCTGCAATAACGGCAGAATACGAGAGAGAAAGCACTCCTGCAGAGCCGGATTTTGAGAAAGAGGGATGACTTCATCGTCATGAAATTCCCGGATGACATTTTTGTATTTAGCCGTTTTCATGAAGTGCATCCAGCAGGCATCAGGATAAGGGGTCACCTGCGGATGAGCGGTTATATCCACTTCGTAAGGCGCCGCAATTCCAAAGCGGGGCAAGTTGTTCATGCCGCAGATGAGGGAGTCGCCACCGCCATTTACAGGCCGAGGACCATAAATCATCAATCTTTGCTGATGAACCAGGGTATTGTGCCCCCGGATGGAAACGCAATCCTCCGGACCGGATATCATTTGAAAGGCCGCTTCCAGTTCCCGGGTAAAATAAATTTGGTCAGCGTCTATTTTAGAAACGCAAAACAGCTGCCCTTCATAAAGACGGCGAATGAATTCCATGCCGAAATTCAAGTAGGTGTCAATTCTGTTTTCCCGGGGAAGGCTCCTCAAGTCATCCACGGAATGAGGAGGAACGACATGATGCGGATAATGAAGAAAGCTGACCCGGCATTGACAAGCGTGGCAAAGGTGATGTTCCCATTCCTTGACCAGGTCAATGCTGCGGTCATCCATATCCGCCCAGAACACCACAACGTGGTCCAGAACGGGAGCTACGCTCAACAAACATGGGATAACAGCGTTTTCTTCATTGAGAACACGGAGAAAACCTATCCGTTTCATGTTTTCGGCCAATTTTGTTTTTTGTGCTTGGCATTCCATTTTTTGATTAGGGATTTTTCATTATTGATGGATTTTGCGAAACGCCTAGGCGGGTATACGCAGATTTCTCACCTCCCCATGGTTCCCGCTTTCCGTTTCCATCATCCGGAACATTTCCTCAATCCAGGATTGAACCAATGCCGGCTTTTCCTTTACCAGATGTACGATTTTTCCGTGAACAACAGTATGATGTTCCTTGCTGCCAGCCTGATGGGCATATGTTTTCAGAAGGTAAGGAGCCAATCTGTTCGTCGCTTCTTCATCAAGAGTCCAATGTTGACTGGTACTGTAAAAGGCAAACAAACAAAGTCCGGAGGATTCCGGCTGCTGAAGCAGTTTGAGAGGATCTCCATAACGCTCCAAAAGGTTTTTAAACGGTCTTTTTTTCCTTATCTGTTCATGAGATGGGGAAACTCTTATTCCCCGGTATACAGGAGACTGTCCACTTAAATCCACCGGCCATGGGCATCCCCACACGCCAATATGAAGATGCGGGAAATCCTTTTTCAATCGCTGCGCCAGAATAAGGGCTGCAAACGCATCCTTGCAAATCCCCATCAGCAGGACGGATTGAAGCCGGGGCATCTTTCGTACTCCTTTTTCAACATCACGATACATGCGTTCCAGCAGCAGCAACCCCTCCCATTGATGATACCTCATGCCGATAAAAGGACGGCTGGAATGCCGGAACACGGAGTTATAGCCGTCATACGGGTTGATGAGCAATTCCCGCGCGTATTTGTTCACTTCATTGATGGTAGAAGAATAATGATAGTCAAGGTACCGATATTTACCCTCTTCCATCCTCAGAAATTCTTCAGTCCCCCAGTTATCCCATTTAAGAACGAGTTTGTTTTCATCATGTTGAAGTATGGTTGCGTGGTCATTGCGGTGAAACCGGCGTCCCCGTTTTCCATTCATCTGAAATTGGTCTATCCACTGAGGATGGCTGATGAGAATGGTGTCCACGGGAAGCAAGTCCGGTGCGGGAACATTCCCCTGGGGGAAGAAACCGGAGGCGCCGGGGCGGAGTAATGAAATTCACCGGCGGCATCTTCCAGAATGGGAATGACTCTTCCGCTGTCAATGAGGGACTGCATGTAGGCATTTTCCGTTGGCGCATGATGCTTTGAAGAACCCGCGGCCCTCAGGTTCATATCCGTATCTCCCAAATAGTAAAGCTGGGCTTCAGGGAATAAATAGTCAGCCAGACAAAGCGCCTTGCTCAACGTGGTAAAATTGCCCGTGCTGCGGTGAACTTCCCCCGGCATGAATTTCCAGTTTTCCAGCCCTTCCCTACAAGCAAATTCATTGGAATAGCCCAATTCTTCATTGTTGAAGTAAATTTCCGGGACTCCGCGTAAAATTTCCATATGCCTTTCCTCAGGGGAAAAAGCCAGGTATCCGGCGAAGCAGGAAACAAGAACAATATCCGTCCTTTTTCCCGCAAGACCGGAATTCAAGTTATCCATTTTGCTGATTCTCATTACTTTGTCGCAAGAGTCGACAAAAGAGGAATAGTTGCGTTTCAAATCACGTTTATTTGAGACGATGCAAATACGTTTTTTATGCCCTTCTGAAGCCAGAAAACATTGACAGTCTTTAAATTCACCTAACCGTGACAAGGCTTTCCACTCTTCTTCCGTATCAATTTGCAGACAACAGGGAAAATCATTCGGGTAAGGGCAGGAACTGTCATCAAACATCGTACCCGATTCCAGAAATTTTTTCCGGGTAACAACATTAATATTTCCGTCAAAAAAATAGAAAAATTTCTTGGCGTCCTGTTCCCGATGCGCCAGATGGAAATGTCCCTCCATGTGACCAATCATTTTGGTTTTGCGGGCCGTGTAAGCGGATTGAATTTTCCCTTTTTCCATGTCTTCCGCCATTTGGCGCAACAGTCCCCGACGACGGAAGGGAGAAGTCGGCTGAAGTACGGCGAATATGTCACAGGAGAAACGGGTCAATACCTGGCGTACGCAATTTTCCATTCGGCGGTCGTCCACCGTCTCCCGGAAGCACCGGATGCCTTCCCGACGGCAGCGTTCCAGAACTTCTTCACTGTCCGTACTGACAACCGGAACAAATCCTTCCTGGAGGGCATAGGAAACGGAATACAGGAACAGGGGCCTTCCATTCAACAAGCGCCTGTTTTTATCCGGACAGCGCTCCGAATGTTTTTTAGCCGGAATAATGGCCAGCTTGCGGATGAATTGGGAAGCCGTGTCCTTCCCTTCCGGACAGAACACGGGAAACGGAGTTGCCGCCAGCGATTGGGGCAGCAGAAGTTCCGCCTTTCCCGTCCATTGTTTTCCGTCATCATGACGGGACATGACGGGATAGCCGTGATGCAGACGGCAAGCCTCCGTACGCGGCCTGCCAGTCCGGCATATATTCCCGCTGCATGAAATCATGGAAAAGAATTCTGCCAGACGGTTCATATATTCTCCGATGTCCGGCTGGCCCGGTACAAAAACGGGACCGTCCATATAACTGAGGTAAAGGTCTTCATCCTGATCAAGACGAATCACATATTCAGCCAGGGCCTCCGGGGTGGAAAAGTCCGCGGCATTGACGAACCGGGATGGATTGGCCTCCATCCCTGCATCGGGGGCTCCCCAATAAATGGGAAGGGAAAGAGCGGCAAGAGAATCAAACAGTTTTTCAGTCACGTAACCAGCAGCCGGATAGTTTTCAAAGGCAATCGTGAATTTGCAGGAGGAGCAGAAAGCTATTTTATCCCGAACGCAGGAGCCCATGTTGTTCATGACCATCCCGCCGCAATCTACATGCTTGTACCGGGAAAGCAGGCGCAGGAAATGAATTCTTTCCGGAGCATTCCCATTGGAATACACAAAGCTGCAAAATCGGGTATGCCTGGACAGAGGATTTTCTGTCTTTGGAGTATTGTTCTATTTTTCCCGTTCTTCTGACAGGGCCATTGTTCATCCAGCAGGGCATCCTCAAATGACATTCGGGATAAGGAATATCTCCCTTCATGAATGAAATGGCATAATCGCACTCATCCCAACGCGGTTTGACGGATTCCCCCGTATAAAAAACTCGAATCCCCTTAAAGTTCTGATGTTTTTCTCCAAAAACGGAGTAGATTAAAAAATCCGCCTGATCCTGGTCATCCACAACGGTCATGCCCAGTCTTTCCGTCAAAACCGCGGACAGAATATTATCATGTGGATCAAATCCCGGCCAGAAGTCCGCAAAAGCGGCACGTTTGACCTGCCGGGAATTTATATCTGTTGCCTCAACCATGCGTGACCTCCGTGTTTTTGAAGAGATTTATCCTTTACGATCATTTTTACTTTCGGTTTGATCGCCATGAGATTTTTTTGATTAAAGTCCAATGTTTCAGGGAATAAATATTCAGGAGATAAAACAAGGGGATGCCGGCCAATCACATATTTATTGAGGTGGCTTTCATCGTGCCAAACGGCAATGACACCGTCCTCAAGATCCCGCCTGACGGCATCCGCCAACTCCCGGCACATGCGGAGATAGTCTTCAGCCCTTCCCCCGTTAAAGCCTCCGGCGACATAATATTCTCCTTCGGAATGGAGCACCCGCGCCCGGGACATTCCATTTTTTTCGTAGGGGTAAGTGGAACGGGGGCGTTGGTAGTACCCCGGATGAAGCGTCACCATGAGACCCTGCCGGTTCATCGGGAAAATTTCCTGACCGACAGGCCCTACGGGAAGCAAAGTTCCATTCATGAAATAAATGTAGTCATATTGCTGCAATTCCTCCCGAACGGTTAAAAAAGTCTCAAACCTTCTCAAGGTTTCCATGGGCCACGGATAAAACGGCTTGCGGACAAGAGTCACGTCATCGCCGGTTTCCACTTCCGGATGATCCGTGAACAGAAAATAATGCATCATCATGCCCTGTCAGGAAATATTGTTTGGAGGCCGCATAAAACTCCTCCCAGAACGTCATATAACGCCCCGTGGCTATAAACAGGACAGCCACTTTTTTCCGGGGAGAAAAAGGTTCCTCCTGTCTGCCGCCGCTCGACAAATAGAAGGTTCCATCCTCCATCTTTTTAAACGCCTCCACGCCCCAGCAATCCCACTTGAGAGTTATTTTCTCATCAGTGACGGAGAGGACGTCCGCTTCGTCGTCCCGTTCAAAACGGCGCGCCCTGTTCCCAAAGACACGGACAATATCATGCCATTGCGGATGATGCACTTCTATGAGACGCTCCTCATTAACCTGATTCGTAGAAATGTTCCAGTTTCTGCCCCGGAAATCTCCCGGAACCAGCCCTCCGCGCATCACGGAAGCATTGCCGGTCTGAATCGCCAGATGCATTGGCAGGGCCATTTCCTGTACATACCGGGTGGGGTTGCTGCTTCCGGTATCCAGCATCATCATGTGCATGAAGTTGTCTTCCGTAAATCCATACCCGGCATGACGGAGCCTGGGCGAGATCTGGGATATCATGTGAGGATTGGTCTCACAAATTATTAATTTTTCCAGCACATCCCGGCTCAATACCAAGGTGGGGCCAAAGCAGCCGAAAAATCCGTTTCCGGAGAAGGGATACCCTCCACGCACGCTTAGATATTCGCCCGGCCCGCAATAAAAGCTGCTGAATTCCGGCGGAAGATGCAGATGGAATTTATTGACTGACTTGAAATAATCCCTTCCGTACAAATCATCGTCGTCAATTTTGGCGAAAAGATCGTAATCGGAAACGTTCAAATCCCTTATCGTGTCCAAGAAATTGGATAGCTGGTTCTTGTTGGGGAAAAGCCGCATCGTCAAACGGCCTTCGTGAATAAAATGTTCAAAGAGAGGGAGCACTGTTCTGCGGTACGTGCCTTCCGGTATCCCCTTGACAGCTGCGAACACATGAAGATTCGGATAGCTCTGATCCATCATGCACCAAATCTGCCTCTGCAAATCCGTCAGACGCTTATAGGATGAGAGACAAACAGCAATTTTGCAATCGGGTCTCTGCTTAGTCCGTTCGTGCTGGTAAAACAGATTGTGGCGGGCCACACGGATCTTGAGGTCTCCATGGCTGTTGGCAGCCTCCAGGGCAATATCAGTCGGCAACCGGTAATCGGCAAAAACCCGGGCCACCCTGGGGCGTCGGGCAGCAGGGATGACGAGAGCATGCGTTCCCCATACGTAGGAGGTATTGGCATCCGTCTTTCCCGTTTTGAAATCTTCAAACAAGATTTCATCAGATTCCCCCGGAGCCCCTTGCGGAGACCATACTGCATGATGGAACAGCCGGAAAATATCCGTCTCCGGATGCTCCTTCATTTCCTTCCTGAGAGCCGTTTCCAAGCGGGAAGAAGCCACCATCGGCACGGCATCGCTTTCTCCGAAAATAATCAGGTCACTCCCAGCATAATTTCTGTCCTCCAGAAGACGTATGAAAGATGCCCTCAGAGAACGGACGTGCGAACGTTCCGCAGACGCCGGGGACCGTCCCAGGTAGGATGCACTTTCCTCTTCCCGTGCATCCCTGAGGGGGGAAAGATCCGCGGTAGAGGGATAGAGCTCCAGCTCGTAACCCATCCGGTGCAATTCCGAAGCTCCCTCCGACTTTTCCCCAGGAGACACAATCAAAACACATTTCATAAAATGTACCTGTTAAAGTTTAATCCATTGCGGGCAGAAAATGTCCTGCTCGTCCTCAATCTTTCCGGTAAACCACTGTTTTTGAATAAAAACCCTCTGCTGGTCTCCAAGCCATGCCCCCCACCAGGAAAAGGAGGAACAGGAAAGGACGAGTTCCTGCATGGACGTCAATTCCCGGAGGGCGTCCAGCGTCTCATGCTCATCCATGACTATTTCAAAACGCGTTGCTTCCGGAACGCCCTCCATCAATTTCCGGGCCAATTCCGGAGAATCGGAAAAGACGACCAGCTTACTGATGTTGCCGGAAAGCCTCCGTAAAGCTTCATTAAGAAAGGGAACATCCGGCGTATGGTACATGTCTGTACGGTCAAGATAGTCCCCCATCCTTATATGAACGCCGGCCACGCCCTCCTGGACGGGAGCAATAAGAGGAGCAAACAGGGAACGGATTTCTTCCGCAACATCCTTGAAATACCGCTCACTCTGGAAATACCCTCTCAAGGCGCCGTAGCGAACCGTTTCAGGAATGGGATGGTAGGAAAATCCGGGCTCCCTGTATGTCACGGGATCGTTATATCCGCCGTCCGGGCACAGCGAACAGGCCTCACCCAGATAAGTCATCAGCTCCCAGGTCTCGGAACTGTATCTCCAGGGAATACGGCATCCCACACCCAGCCGGAGAGCATGCGCATAGGCAGCAGCTATCTGGAACAGATGATTGCACGTACGCGAGCCGGGCATAAACTGCGTCGTGACGTAACCGGGAGATGCCGGAACAGAAGCGGGACGCAAGGATAAAAATTTACCGGTAACAGTCTTCTGCGGTTTCCGGGCATCCAGGCAAACCGTGCCCAGCAGGTCAAAAGGATGTTCATCCCTGTCGGATCGCCTTTCAAGACACTGAAGGTGCAAATGGCGGGAATTACCCGGAGCATGCTGGGAAACCTGGAACCCCAGCTCTTCCAAAACATAACTCAGGAAATCGGCAGACCACAGGGATTGTTGCTTGTAGACTTCCATAAATGCACACAAATCATTCTCCGGAGTGTGATTTCCTTTCCCCTGTTTCTTCATGTATTGCCTGAACGCAGGCGTCATCACCCCGCGCATCAGGCGCACGTCCCGGAAACTTAATCGTAAGATTCCTCCGGGTTTTAGAGCACGGAAGGCTTCCGTGAAAAATCGGCAGGCCTCTGCAGACGTTACTGTTCCAATGACATGCTCCAGATAAAAAGCGTCTACGGAATCGTCCTTCCACGGGAGCGGCCTGGTAATATCATAATTGGGAGCGTCCAGATTCAACCAGCCATTCAACCTCCGGGTGCCGCACCCCAAATGGATATACAGCAGAGGAGATTGGTCCATGATTTCCACGTTGCCGAAAGAAAGACGGCGTTCAGCCCATAACCGGGCCAGGGACGGCATGTCCGACCGCTGGAATATCTCCGTTTCAGACCCGATAAACCGTTCTCCCTCCAAAAGGAGCTGCTCCATAGGCCACATCTGCCATTTCAGCTTCAGTTCACCCTTGGAGCCAATGCTCCACCAGCCATAGCAGGAAGTATCCCGTCTCCTGAACGCCCCGTTGGAATAAAACAGCATTTCCCCTTTCCAATGAAGATGAACAACATCGCACACAGCGGAGGGAATTTTGTAATTAAACGAATACAGGGCCTGCATGATGTCGGGAGAACACCAGTGGGCCGTTACCATGTCATTATCCCGTTCCGGGTAATAAACATTGGACATGTAAAGCCGTTTCGTGGATTTCAAGCGGCCTCCGAGCCTGCCTGCCAGTTCACCTACGATCACATCCTCTGCCCCGCATTCCGCAAAACCCGGCGCATTCACAAGCTTTTCCACCATGCTGCGCTTCAGCAGGTAGCCCGCCCCTCCGCTCGGTGAATTGCGAAGCGCAACCATCGCATCCCCAATCAGATCATAATCTTCATCTATCAAGGAGGTCAACCGGCTCAATTCCAAATACGTATCGTCATCACATTTAAAGAGCCATTCAAATTCGTAATTCTCCAGCGCGTAACGAAAGAAGGATTTCACTTTTGCGGGGAGCTCGTTGTAGCCATCGGGCGCATCAAGCCCCACCGTATCTTCTTCTTCCCCCTCCGGAACCCGGTTTCCTCCTACAAAGAACATGCATTCAACGTTCTGCGCGGGATGGGCCAGCCAGGTAGACCTTACCGCTTTCCGTTTATCTCCCGTTCCATGGCATGAACAAATGCCTACGACAATATTTGTTTTCTTTTTCATGGTTTTTCCTCCCATTTCTAAGCCGGCAGTTTTTCCACCGCGTCAAAGACTTCCTCCCAGCTGGCTACAGACGCTTCCAGCCCTCCAAGCTCCAGTCCACGCTCCCGCGCCGCGTGGGCCATGTCGGACCTCAGGTTGGGCTCGTAGGCCATCTTGCTGGCGTAGTAGATAAAATCCCTTTCATGGTCGCACAGCCATCCGGTCTTGCCATGCTCCACCATCTGCCTCCAGCCTCCACGGTTGTCCACCACAAGCACGCTTCCGCTTGCCATGGATTCAAAACCGACACGCGGCCAGTTCTCCGTCGTGTCCGTCGGCTGGAGCACGATTTGGCAGTGCTTGTAAAAGTCCTGCTGGCTCACCTCCCTCTGGTCGCGGGCCGTGCGTATCCAACTGTAAGGCTCTCCGATTTTCTTCCGGCTCCTCTGGTCAAACCCCAGAAAAAGGCCACGCTTGAAGACAGGCGCCACGAAATATTCATAAATATGGAGCGTATTGGCCGCAAATTTGTCCGCGTCCTGGCGCGAGATGCGCCCGCAGCCGAAGTATTCCTGCGTCCTCTCCTCAATGAAAGGGAAGGATTCGTTGTGGAAGTAAGGCTTGAACGTCATGAAAGCAATGGTAGGGTCGTCGTTGCAGCGCTTGAGCAGGGGCATGTTCTTCTGCCTGACTTCCTCGTTCTGGTAAAGGAACATGGCAATGAGCCCCTGCTTCATGAGTTCCTTTTCCTTGTTGAAAAGCCAGGTCATGCAGTTGACAAAGATGGTGCGTTTGGTGCGCTGGCGAATGGCGGGCATGTTTTCCAGAAATTCTCCGTTGCAAAATCCGATGATGGCATCCCCTTCCTGCAGGACTGTCCAGTCATTGGGAGCGTGGATATGGACGCCCAGACGGATCATTTCCAAATAAAGGGCTTCATTTTCAAATCCGCCGTTGGTGGGGATGATATGCACGTCAATACCCATGTGGAGCCAGACCAGAATCTGGTGGTGGAGTTCGGTTCCCGCGCCCCCGTAGAGACTGGGGAACCCGTTGACATAGATCTTTTTCAATGTGGTGCTCATGAAATAATGGAGTTAGATGTTGAACGAATTCATTGATGGACGCTAGCACGCTGCCTTTTAAGCTGGCAATGGGTAAATTTTGAAAATATGGCAAAGAAATACGTGCCACCGGAGAAGAATCCCCTCCCTTTTCCCACGTTGCCATCCGCCTCAAAAACTCACCAAATATCATAACGTTCCCGGCGTGTTTACGTTGTTAGTTTTTGATTCATGGTAGTCGCAACCATTGAACAAACATCATTTCATTACCATGAACAACACTTTCAACATCGGCGCCATGGACACCGTCTACCCCTTCATTCCCATGTACCCCAACGGACAGCCCCAGGGCGACTTCCTGGTCAATGGCCTCACCGCTCCCGTCCTTATCCCCAAACGCGCTGCTTCCTCTCCCACCCGTCACGAATAGTCCGGATACCTCAAGGTCATGGCTCCCGCCACCTGTTTTCTCCACCTTCACGCCCGCTCCTCCATTTCCCTTTCCATTCCCGCCAAGGATCTGGAACTCTCCACGGAGGCCGGTTCTTCCGCCCCTCTCCGCCGCCAGATCCAATTCGACCAGGGATACTACTGGTGCCATATCGTCCATCAACACCAGCCCGCCGCGGAGGACCAACAGGAGTTCTGCATTGCCCTGATATGCGACAAGGAAGGCGAGCCCGACCTGGACTATTACCTTTCAAAGGAGACGATGCCTCCCGGCAAGGAGGGAGAAACGGTGCTGACGCTGGTCAACCTGTACCAGGAGGTGGAAGAAGGGGACTCGTCGAGCAGTTCGGCAGGGGGAGGAGATTCCTTTGAGTTTGACCCCAAGCCCAGCAGCAGTTCGAGCTCTTCCTCCTCGAGCAGTTCGTCTTCCAGCTCCTGGCAGAGTTCTTCGGCTCCCGAGCCTCCGGATTCTTCCAGCAGCGCTCCATCGTCTTCCAGTTCGTCGTCTTCCAGCTTCGAGTTCTTCCTCGTCCAGTTCCTCGAGCAGCTGGTCGTCTTCCAGTTTCCACAGCAGTTCCTTGGTGCCTGAAACACCAACTTCCTCCAGCAGCGCTCCGTCTTCCAGCTCTTCCTCGAGCAGTTCCAGCAGTTCTTCTTCCAGCAGCTCGTCGTCGAGTTCCTCAAGCAGTTCCAGCTCCAGTTCCTCTTCCAGCAACAGTTCCAGTTCACTCTCTTCCTCCTCCAGCGAGCCGGAGGAAGGAGGTTGCCCATGCCCCTGTTCCTGTGATTGCGACGAAGACATCGAACAGTCCGATTGCAGCAAGAACACCTCCCATTTCTTCGGCGGCAACCCGGATGGAGCCGACGACTGCGAAGGCTTACTGGAAGTAGGAACCGGAGACTCAGGAGGGGCAGGAGGAAGTAATTTCCCCGTTCCCCGCACCCTTGCCGAACCTTCGGCCCTCTCTTCTATCACCCTGCGCTACAAGCATCCCCTCGAATGGACCGCCTCCTGCAATCCCGAAACCGGACAGATCTCCGTCAAACGACCCACGGGCAGTTCCATCTCCTTCCAGAGTTCAAACGGCGGTTCCGAAGCCTCCGTCTCCGGAAGTTCGCGTAAGTTGAACTACAAGGTTCGGAAGCTGAATGCCGACAAGTCTCCCTGCACCGGCGGCTCTCCCGCCTATCTGGACATGGTCCAGAGCAATGGGCGCACCCTGCGCTTCTCGGCAGCCACCGGAAAGGTCGTCTCCCTGGTCTCCGCCTCCGGCGTGGAAACCACGGCGGAAGCTTATTCCCGTCAGATGAAGGTGAACCGCCATCCCTCCACGGGAGCCATTCAAAGCATCTGGTCCAAGTCCCGGGGTCTGCTCCAGGCGGTTCCGGAAGGCAACAGGCTCACCCTGGAATGGTACGCTCCCGGCCAGGTGAGCAAGAATGCGCGCGGCTTTGCCGGCACGGGAACTCCCTACAAGACGGTCAGCTATGAATTGAGCTCCGACCAGGGCGTGCAGGTGATGGATATCGCCGAACAGAGGGAGGGGATGCCTGTCTTCCGGACGCAGCGAAGGACGGAAGGCAACAAGGTGACGATCATTCAGGGAGAGGGAGACGAGCGCACCGTGCACACGGTGGAGAAAAACGTGCTGCCCGGAGGCAAATGGGAATTGATTGAGAACTTGCGCGGCATCGATGAGGAAACGCCTTCTTCCTGTACCCGGATAGTCAAAAAGTTCACCGAGGGGGGCTGGCTGACCATCAGCAGCACCCAGGGATACAACACACCTTTGGCTCAGACTACGCTTTACACCTACAACGACCAGTTCCGGGTGTCCCTGGAGATCAAGCCCGACGGCGGGTACACGCGCTACGAGTACGACGAGCAGGGACGGGTCATCTTGCAAGCCACTCCCTGGGCCGGAGGAGGTGAAAAGGGGACACGCACGACTTACGCCGACTTGCGCTTTAACGACTTCAGGCCAGCCACGGAAACCGAGGTGGTCATTGCCGAGAATGGAGAAGAAACGGCGCTTCTCAAACGCACCTACACCTATGAAGACAGTCCGCAGGCCAGCCGCACGACCGTGACGGAAACCGCCCTGGGTTCCGACCAGGTCCATACGAGCATAGAGGAGACTTACGGGGAGGCAGCGGAGTATGCCTACGCCCGGGGGCGCCAGAAGATGAGCCAGGGCGTCAATGGCGTCCAGACGGTCTATTCCTATGAAGCAGCCGCGGAATACGGAGCCATTCACCAGGTGACGGAAACCGTGCAGGCCAACGGAAGCATCGTTCCCGGACAAAGCACCCGAAACGTGGAATACATCGCTGAGAACGGCGCCACCACCAGGAGAGAACAATACGTTCACACCGGAGAGGACTGGTCGCTGATTGCCTCGGAGGACTACGAGTACGACAACGAGCAAAGGCTCGTCAAGACGACGAAGGGCAACGGCCGCTTCAGCACGACGGAATGGATGTGCTGCGGCCCGTTGAGGGAAACCGATGAAGACGGCATCACCACCAGCTATGGGTACAACTCGGCCAAGCAGCTGGTGGAAACCATCCGCTCGGCGACGGAAACCACGCCCGAAACAATTACTTCCTACAGCTATGATGCGGCGGACAGGAGGATGGCCACGCGCCGCGACGTAGGGCCCATGACCAAGGTGGAAAGGACGGAGTATGATACTCTGGGACGGGCCGTTTCCTCCACCGATGTGCTCGGGCGCATCACTCGAATCGAGTACAGCGAGGACGTCCTTACCACCACCGTCACCACGCCGGCGGGAGCCACGCTGGTTACCAAAACCTATTATGACGGTACCGTCGTTCTGGAAGGAGGAAGCGGACAGCGAGAGGTAGAGACCCGGCTGGAGCTGACCGGGGAAGGCATCCTGACCACGACCTTGTCCAAGGGAGTAGTGCTGTCGCGGACACACAAGAACGGCTTTGGCCAGACCATCAGGCAGGAACATCCCAATACTCTAGGAGATTTTATCGTCACTCGAAACTTCTACAACGACAAGGGACAACCGGTTCGCACCGAGACGGAGGAGATGGCTCCTACGGTCACTGTCTACAATGAACTGGGACACGCCGTGAGGCGGATCGTCCAGCTGGACGGCCTCCATCCGGAGGACACCTCCAGAAACAGAGTATCAGAAACTTCCTCCTGTTACCGGATCCGGGAAGACGGCATTTACCGGGTACGGACTTCCACCACCTACAATGCCGACGGACTCCCCCTTACTCAAATCACGGAGAATATGGTTTCACAGCTTGATCCTGCACTAGAAAGCAAGACCATTACCACGGACATCTACGGACAGCAGAGCGTACAATGGACGGAGTACACTGTTCCAACCAGGCGCACCCGGTTCAGCCGCATTCCCACTTCCGATATTACAGCCGAGATCCTTGTCGTCGACGGGTTTATGGTAAGCCAAACGAATCATGCCGGGGTCCATTCCTCGCAGGAACGTTCTTATACCTCCACAAGAATGATTCTAAAACAAACCGATGCCAGAGGCAATGTGACGACGATTGAAACTGACTTAGACGGACGACCAGTCAAAACCACGGATGCAGCCGGCAACGTCACCACCACCAGTTACCTGTCCTGCTGTGACCATCCTGCCTGCATTACTGATGCGCTGGGAGGCACTGCTTGCTATTCCTATGACATCCGCGGCAGAAAGACAGCCGAATACGGCACGGCCATCCAGCCGGCCTGTTTCGCCTACGATGAAGCCGATCGTATGGTCTCACTGACCACTTTCAGGGCAGATCAAGGCGACATCACCACTGATCCTTCCGATCGAACCGACGGGGACACTACCACCTGGATCTACGATCCTGCCACGGGATTGGAATGGAAGAAAACCTATGCCGACGGCTCCCGTGTTACTAAAACCTACGACGATCTTAACCGTCTAAAGACATTGACCAAGGCCAGAGGTATTGTTACCACCTACGCTTATATGCCACTGACCGGGGAACTCGCTTGCGTCTCCCATAGTGACAGCACTTCTGGATGGGAGTTTACCTACAACCACTTGGGACAAATGACCTCCGTCCGGGACGCCTCCGGAATCAGGGAACTTTCCTATGATGCCTATGGCCGCATGATCCAGAAGACTTCCTTTGGAAGCGTGGAAAGCTGCATCCAGGAAAAATACGACCCCTTGGGACGTTCTGAAGGCTACCGCCTGATGGTCGGCAGCCAAACCGTGCAGCACTCCCATCTTGACTATGATTCCAAAGGTGCCATCATCGGGATGAATCTGGAAGGACTGGAGTCTTCCTTTACCTGGCAGTATGAGCCAACCAGCGGCTTCCTCAACCATCTCACCTACCCCAACGGCATGGTCCGCCAACACACCTACCATCCCAGGCTCAACCTCGTGGCCTCCATCGGTTATAAGATGGAGGGAAATGAGGAAACAGTTGTTGGGCATGAATATCAGTATGATGCCCTGACGCGTCCAGTTCAACGCCGGGACTCCTGGGATGGAACCACTCCTGCCACAGTAAGAGATTTTACCTACAACAGCCGCAGTGAATTAACTGGAGATCAACTCAGGGAGAGAGGCAGCTACAGCTATCGGTACGACAACATCGGCAACCGCAAGACTGTACGGGAACTGGAGGAAGAAGTATCCTACAATGCCGACTGTCTTAACCAGTACACGGACATTACCAGAAATACGGAACCATCCATTCCCACTTACGATGCAGACGGCAATCAGACCAGGATCAAGACCTCGACAGGCATTTGGAAAGTGAGCTATGATGCCAATGACGGCCCTGTAATTTTTACCAGCAAAGACGGACGGACTGTCCTTACCTGCTCCTACGATTACCAGGGACGCCGCTTTGAAAAAAAGTAGCAGTTAATGGTTCAACTGTCAGCCATGCATGGTATCTATACCAGGGCTATTTGCAGGTGGCCCAACTGGATTTGATGAGCCCTTCTTACAGACTTGTGAAAACCTATCTGTGGGATCCTACAGAATCGACTGCTACGCGCATCCTGATGATGACCAACTGGAAGGAGGATGGAACAAGTGTCAACGAGCATCTTTACTTCATGCATGATATGCTCAAAAACGTCACTTCCATCTTCGACTGTAAGCAGACGCGAAGGGCGCGCTATGAATATGCCCCCCTTGGAGTCCTAATCACGACGCAGGGCGACAGGGCTCAGGAAAACAAGTTCAGGTTTTCCTGCGAGTTCATGGACGACGAGCTTGACCTGATCTACTACAATTACCGCTACCTGAATCCTACAGACGGCAGGTGGATTAACAGGGATCCTATTCGGGAATACGGAGGACGAAACTTATATGGATTTATCAAAAATAGAATTTTTAAACAACTTGATTATCTTGGTCTATATACATTAATTAATGCTACTGAATCTGTAAAATACATATATCATGATGGACTGGTTTTTCCTTCAAATTTGTCAGATGCCTATGAAGGAACAATAGGTGATTGTCCAAAATGCGGATGTGTGTTAGTATGGATTCATGGTTATAATACTACTCTAGCAGAAGCGATGACAAGATTTGAAGTGGTTGAAAAAAGCTTATAAGAGTTCGGAAGGAAAATGTGATGTTGATGGGTTTGCGTGGAACGGAAATCCTGGTGCTTCAAACTTTAAAGACGCGGTAAAAGGTTCTAGATTTACAGGATCAGGTGCATTTTCTCATTTTCTTAGAGATTTAAAAGCCAAATGTCCTAACATAAAAGTACATATCGGAACTCATAGCTTAGGAGCTGGAGTAGCTCTTGAAGCATTGGCTCATGGGGAAGATATCGGCAATATAGGCAATGTTTTCTTGGCCAATCCTGCAGTTGACAATGAGTCTCTGGAACCAGGAGAAGAATTTGAAAAAGCTCCTGCTAATGCTGATTCTATTCATTTAGCAATCAGCAAAGAAGATGATATTTTGGAATTCGTTTATCCACTTTCCGAATTCAATGTGGCTCTGGGAGAGAATGGCCCAGATCATCCTGAAAATGTGCCAGCAAATGTAATAACTCACGATTTTACGAATGACTTTGGCGACAACCATGGCGCTGTTTATATCCCTTCTAATAATTCGAATTTTTGGAATATAGCCAGCGGATTATTTAAATGATGAATAGATTACGTATTTCTCATAATTTAATTATGCTAGTTTTCTATGAAAATAAAAAAAAATGAACAATAAATTGGGAATAGTAAAATTTCTGATTGGAGTTAGTATATTTATAATTACATTATTCATATTTTTTCCTCTTCCGTTTGTTTATACCTGTCTTTATATCAAATATAGCGTAAATCCATCCGACATAACCCCAGAAGTTTTTGAAAAAACAGTTGATAAGAAACCAAAAGATTTACATAGCTTGTTAAGCATTTTTCGTAAGAAAAGCACATCCATGAATCAATATCTTTCTAAAATGAAAAATATTGATGAAATCCGCGATGACTTAAAGAAAGGAACGCCATACCTAATGAATAAGGTTAAATTTGATAAAATTAATTGGTTTTTTAGTGAAAAAGATAAAGAAAAAGTAAAATATATATACGACATCCCCCTCTTCTCAACATGGTCTCAAGCAGAGGGAATGGGTAATTATGATGCAGTTGGTTACTTTTTTTTTCTTGATGATGAATTGAAAAAATTTAGGATGGAGTAAAGAATGACGAATTCTATCAATATGCTATGATTACTTTTTTAGTGCGGGCCTCTACGGAAATTGATTAAGTCACTAAAATAGAAAACAAATACCTATAATTTCAGCAACATCATCATTACGGTACAGTGAATAAAACATGAAAATTTATTCTACACTTCAAGAATTTAATCAAATTTTTGTATTGTAACATCGCTATCTAGCGCCAAGTGATGGAAAACAGTCCTTTAGAAAATATAGGAAAGAACATTTTGGATTTGCAATGTCATGAGTTCGGTCTTTAACAGGAAATGCTGAAGACGGCAGAGCAGATTACAAAGACATAAGTCATCGACGCAAGATGGGAAGTCCCTCATACAGGAAAAGGGAGAGTATAGGAACCTTTCGGGAGTGGAAAATCACTGCTTTTTAAAAAAATTTCATTCACATTTTATTTTAAAAGCATGCAACTAACACCCGTAAATAATTCAATATCATTTGTTAGCAGAATTTTATATATATTTAATTGCAGTGACGTGCTGCTGGGTAATTCCTATCTGTAGCGTGATCAAATTGAATATACTTGAAAAATTTGGAAGAATATTGAATAGAAGCTTTATAACAAAGGATTTAATTATATGGGATATTGTTCCTCTTTTTTCTCCTTGTAACCCTGAGGATTCCCAACTCTGACCGGATCGATAAAGGAGCCAGAAAAATTTGTCCATGTCTGTGTGAATAATAGAATCATTCATGGATCAATTCTTCCTCTCTCATAATCATGTTGCAATTGATATTAGTGTAAAATCAGATCCTTCTTCAACATTCTTCACTGCCTTGATGCTGGACAAATTCAATCCTTAAACTTAACTTCTGATCTGTTCCCTCTTGGGAAACAGCCTGATGAACCTTGCAAATATGGCGGAGCCATTACCACAAGCAAAAAAAGAAGCTTCTGATGAGGAAGAACAAGCAATTCTGGAAGCCAGCGAAGAAAAACCAACAGGGAAAATACGTAATATCACCTCGTGTTCCAATATAAAAGCATGAGGCAATGATTAACCGCAAATGAATAGAACGAATCCGGTGGAAAAACAATCCGCAAACCTATGCAAAAGAAAGGAAAATCTTAGAAGCAAAATACCAGCCTGGAAAGGGCAACACCAACAGGCCGGAGAACAGACGAAATTTGGAGCTGTAAGTTCAGGCACGAAGAACGCAGGATGGATAAACGGCCCGTATCCTTTTTCATCTGCAGCCAATACAGGCATGAATACCTGGAACTTGGCACATCCAGCAATTACTGCAGCATACAATTCAAAGAAACTATCGAAAGGCTTATAATACAAAGAAAAACTATCGGACTCTAAAGCTATCGGCTATAATAATTATATGGCCATGAACCTGATCAGATTCCTCCTTGTTCCTGTAGCGATATTTTTATGGCTGGGATGTTTTATTATGGCTGAAGACACTGCCCCACCTGATAAGTGGACAACCTTTGGTGAAGGCGAAGAACGGGAACGTTTTTCCAACTGCTTTGTCATCAGTTACCCAGACAGCTTTATCATTGATCCTACTAGTGGAATTTCGTTTAGTCGCACTATAGGAAGGGATGCTCCCATTCCAGAAGAAAACTTGCATACCCTTGTATTAAACAATGAAAAAAAATCATTAGAAGTCAGGGCTTCAACCTACGGGTTTTTAACTAAGGAGTTTTATGTCCCACGTGGTTTTGAGTCTCCAAGGGAAGTCATACTGACTGACTTTTTCAGGAATGCATTGACCACCAAAATTATCAGAACACAGTATTACGATTTGTTCTACAGTGAAACAGACAAGGAAGTATTCGTACTTTTCCTGAATCGAGATAAAGACTGGAATGCAAATTACCAAACACTCACGTTTTTGTTTAAAAATGGTACCACATTTAAAGATCATGCGAAAATGGTGGAGAAAATTATGAAAAAAAATTTATCCCAAGTTTCGCACGTCAAGATTAGCTCGTATGATATTAAAAAGTTATTTGTCCTTATAAATAAAAAAAGAGTAAAGGAACCTTATGTTATTCGAATTTCTTAACTAATATTTTGATTTTTAAATGATAAAAGCAAATGTATGCCTCCTTCGGAGGTCTGTTCACTGCTGAAGGAGTCACATCCCACTTCTCTTGCGAGTTCACAGAAGACGAGTTCGAACCTGTAGTTCAAATTTTCAACCAATTTTTGAACAAATAACTCCTGTTGTCCCACTACTGAACTGGAAGGGGAGGATTAATACAACTGGAGGCCAAGGATGTTTATGGGAAAATTTTGGACTTAATCTCAAGGTCGGGTTTTCTGGTGTGTGATGGCATATTGACAACTCCATATTATGGAGTATAGGATGTATGATATTAGGTTCCCAATATCTTGAGGGAAGAGCCACGCCTGATATTTATAAAGTGCATCCAAGTTATGTAATTCCGATACATATTTTTAATCCCAATGATTCTTTATTGAAGGCAGAAGATTTATCCAAATTTGGTTGTTGTGTTAAATGTAAATTAAAGAAATATCATTCTGTAAAAGCTGTTTACAAATCATAAAATATTATTTATCTATTTTAAGCATAACACAAATCTATATATGATTCTTGTTTTTCTCCATAAGAATCATGCACATGAACTTTTAAAATTATAGATTCATCATAAATTATTTAACATGAAAACTAATATTATATCCCCTTTAGTTATTCTGGCATTGAACTTATTAGGATCCTGTACATCCATATCCTCAAAAAAAGAAGAAACAAGAAATTCCTATATTACACCTTATTATCTACATTACAATACCCCTGCCTATATTGTAGGAAAAGATATGATCAAAAAATCATTAAAATCATACCTGGATTTGTCGTCAAACATGACTCCACAACCAAATCTTAATCCATATGATAAAAAATGGAATGGAGGCGAAACAGCTCTTATGTTAGCGGCAGCTATCGGGGATATTGATACCATGAAGAAATTACTCGAATTAGGGGCTGATATTAATGTTGCTTCAAATGAAATGAAGCTACCCTCTATGACCTTTCCCTACAAAGAGACTGCCTTACATTATGCTGCTCGTGCAGGACAAATAGATGTCTACAATTTCCTGATTAAACAAGGAGCTAACCAGAAATTGAAAAATACTGACAGAAAAACAGCCAAGCAATTACTGGAGGCTAAATTAAAAAATAATTAAAATTATCCTGTCTCTTCGGAATGAAATTTATAATAAAATGGATAAAAAATAATAAGAAAATCAGTTTCTCTATTATAGCATTATTGGCTTTGCTCATCTTTGTCCTTTATCCTGGCAATGATATTACATGCCTGGACATAGTACCCCCTGCGACAGCCAATGTTCAATCTGCCCAGGCCGGAGATGTGTTAAAAATGGATATTCCCCATTCGGAACACAAGCTCACCTTGATTTTCATTCCAAAAGGAAGCTACCCAATTACAAAATCTGGCCATCGTACGGAAATTACTTATCCCTACTGGCTGGGGAAGTACGAAATCACACAGGAGGAATGGGAAAAGATGATGGGATGGATCCCGATTCCGGAATTGGAAGACAGATGGACCATCACAACGGGCGCACGGTACCCCATGTGCCAGGTATCCTATGATGAATGCCTGGATTTTTGTGATCGATTAACCGAGATTGCACGACAACAGGGGATTCTTCCGGAAGGATATTGCTTTTCCCTGCCTACGGAAGCACAGTGGGAATTAGCCTATTCCTGCGGCAAGGAAATCGTTCTTCCCGATAATCTTGAGGAAGTAGCATGGATGGATCTTCACGATGCCAATACAGGGGCCTATCCTGTGGGACAAAAAGAACCCAATGCATGGGGGTTTCATGACATGTTGGGCAATGTATGGGAGTTATGTGCGGATTTTTATCATTCTCATCGTTTGCATGGCCGTAATCCCGTCAACTGGAAAACGGATACCGGCAATTTATCAACCGATACTGGTTTATCAGTCACCTCCCTCGGGGAGGAGTGTTTTCTTTCATACCCGATAATGAGAAAGAGATACCTCGTGAAAGATATCATGCTGATTCAAGAAGAGCCAGTACCGGATTGAGAGTAGCGTTAGTCCCGGTTCAGCAACATCAATTACTGAAAAAAGGTTAAAACACTTACACCCTGTTCCGGATTGGTTGATGGACATTAGGTACTCATTTGAACTAATCTACATGTATATGAAAACATATTGGAAGACTTTAACGAATTTATGATCATTTGAAAAATATTCCTGTTTTTGTTTTGGACTATTTCCCAAATGCCGTACCAGTTTAACAGCCAAGCTTGGCGATTGTCGTTTTCAGACGCAGGAAATGCCAGTACATTGTAACACGGATAGTGTTCGGTTTGACAGCAGCGAACGAGCCGGCTTCTATTTCCGGCAAATCTGTTTCCCTTGCGCTCCGTGAATGCACTGGTTAACGAATTTCTCGCAGTCTTTCACAGCAGCAGCACTCTGGAAGGAAGTTAGCCTGCGGTCATCTGGGGCGGTAAGACGCCTACAAAACTAGAGAAATCTTTACGATGCCTACGAGAAGGGCGCTGCCATCCTGTCTTTTCAGAAAGGACTCATCAGAATAGCGTGAGGAAGAGGATTTTCGGAAATTCCCCATCATCTCATTGCACGCTGCATTACTGGCTTGATCACTTGATTTCCTTCTGCATGTAAACGATGTCAAAGGTGCGGCCCAGTTTAAAGCCGATGTTTTTCAGGCGCCCGGCATGGATAAAGCCCTGGCTAGCGTGAAAGGACATGCTTTGTTCGTTTTCAGAGGATATTTCCGCAATGATGTGGCGGATGCCCTGCTTCACGGCATCCTCTTCCAGACGGCCCAGGCACATCCGGCCAATGCCCCGGCCAAGATGGGAGGGAGCAATGAAGTAAGTGACGGTGGCCGTTTCCCGGAATGTGGGTACAGGCTTATACGCACTCAGGAAGCAGAAGCCCACTACTTCCCCGGTCCGGCAGTCCACCACGGCATACGCCGGATAACCTTTCACGCGTTCCAGAATATGGGGATAAAAGGATTCCGGCAGTTCCGCATCCGAGAAAGCAGCCGTTCCGTTCATCACGTAATGGTTGAAGATACGGATGACGGCCTCCCGGTGGGAGTCTGCCAACGGTTCAAATACTATTTTTTCCACCATATTCATTGCTTATTGTTTCACCGCAGTGCAAAGATTTTCTAAAGAATGGCTTTCATGCCTTTACATCCGTTCCCGCCTGCCTCTCCGGTATTTGCCAACCACTGCCGCAGGAATAAAAGGGCTTATGCGGAACACAGCCTTGCACTTCCTTTAAGACATTTCCAGCAGTAATTCCGTTCCGCCATTTTCAGAATAGCTGATTTTTCCTTTAAAAGCATTTCGGCGCCCTGGGACCAGGCCAACGCCCGCCGTCAGCCTCCATCCGGTCCTTTTCTCCATATAAAAGGACCGTTCCAGTAATTCCGGAACGGTCCTGAAAGACAAGGTTTTTGTTTTAACGGGTTACACGCTGTCCGGTTCCAGCTCCCGGCGGATGTATTCCGCCGTGGGGGAGTTCTTTTTGGCTATCTGCTCCGGGGTTCCTTCCGCCACGATGGTTCCTCCGGCTTCACCGGGGCCGGGGCCCATGTCGATGATGTAGTCCGCCTCCGCCATGATTTCCGTGTTGTGTTCGATGACGATGACCGTGTTTCCCTGGTCCGCCAGGCGGTGCAGCACGTCGATGAGCAATCTCACGTCCCGCGGATGCAGGCCGATGGAAGGTTCCTCAATGAGGTACAGGTCACCGGGCAGTTCCTTGCCCTTCATCAGGGCGTTCCGGCTGACGCGCCGCCCCTTGATGAGCTCCGTCACCAGCTTGAGCCGCTGGGCTTCACCGCCGGAAAGCGTGTTGGAAGCCTGCCCCAAGGTCAGATAGCCCAAGCCGGTTTCCGCCAGCAGTTTGAGCGGGTCTGAGATGCGGGGCTGGCTTTCAAAGAATTCCGCCGCTTCCGCAAAGTCCATCTGGAGCACGTCTGCAATGGTTTTCCCCTTGTACCTCACGGTCAGGGTGGCGGCATTATAGCGCTTGCCCCGGCAGGTTTCACACGGCACGTAGCAGGGGGGCAGGAAGTCCATTTCCAGCTTTTGCATGCCCGTGCCCTTGCAGGATTCACAGTTACCCTGCCCCGTGTTGAAGGAAAAGCGGCCGCGGTCGAAGCCCAGTCTGCGAGCGTCCGCCGTCTGCGCGAACAGGGTCCGGATATCGTCCAGAAAGCCCACGTAGGTGGCCGGAGTAGAACGTGGCGTCTTGCCGATGGGGCTCTGATCCACACCGTACACCATGCGGATGGTGTCAAAGCCGGAGGAGGTTTTCCACAGCTTTTTCTGGTCCCTCGTGAGTTTGTCTCCGATGGCCTGGCGCGCCACCAGCCGGATGGTGCCGGTCATCAGGGAGGTTTTCCCCGCACCGGATACGCCGGTGAGCACCGTCAGCCGCCCCTTGGGAATGGCCGCGTTCACGTCCTTCAGGTTGTGCAGGCGGCAGCCCTCCCCCCGCAGCCACGCGGTTTCATCTTTTCTGGCCGGAATCCTGCGCCTTTTCCCGCGGTAGGGATGGCGCGGCTTATGATGCAGGGCCGCGCCCGTGACGGAGTCCGGCATGGCTGCCAGTTCCTCAAAGGTGCCCTGAGCCATAATCCTGCCGCCATGGATGCCGGCTCCCGGCCCCATGTCCACAATGTGGTCCGCACGCTTCATGGTGTCTTCATCATGTTCCACGACCAGCAGGGTGTTGCCCCGGCGCTTGAGTTCATCCAGTGTACCCAGCAGCAGTTCGTTGTCCCGCGGATGCAGGCCGATGGTGGGTTCATCCAGCACGTAAAGGACGCCGCGCAGGTGGGAGCCCAGCTGGGATGCCAGGCGGATGCGCTGGGTTTCCCCGCCGGAAAGCGTCGTGGCGCTGCGGTCCAGGGGGAGCGGTAGCCCAGCCCCACCCGCTGGAGGAAGTTGAGGCGCTGCGTGATTTCCGCCACCACGTCACGGGCAATGAGAGATTCCTCCCGTTCAAATTTCCATCCTTTGACCAGTTCCGCGGCGGCTACGGCAGGCAGGGAGGCGATTTCACCGGGAGTCACTCCCTGAAGCCGCACGGCGCGCGCAAATTCATTCAAACGCACTCCCTGGCAGGCGGGGCAGGTTTTCACCCCTTTGTCATCGTCCGCCTGCCGCGCCAGTTCCTTGTCATATTTCAGTTCGGCTTCCAGCAGGGATTGCGCCTGGTCTTCCTTCATCTTTCCCTTGCCCACGATGCCATGCCCGCGGCACACAGGGCACCACCCGCGTGGAGAGTTGAAGGAGAACGTGTACGGTTCCAGTTCCGGGAAAGATTGCCCGCAGGAGGCGCACGCAAGCTTGGTCCCCATCAACTCCGGCCGGCTGGAACCGGGCGGAAGCACTTGCAGGAACCCTTCCCCCATTTCCAGCGCGGCATGCACCGCTCCGGCAAGTTTTTCCGGGGTCCAGGAGGCCTCCGGACGTGAAACGACCAGGTCCAGGTCATGGCTGGAATAACGGTCCAGCGGCTGGAATCCGCTCAACGGAACCAATTTGCCGTCCACCCACATTTCCTCATATCCCTTTCCTTCCGCCCAGCGGGCCAGGTCCGCGTAATGCCCCTTGCGTCCCCTGACGAGGGGAGCCAGCAAGGCCAGACTGCCGTGTTTTTTCAATTGCCGCACCACCAGCTCCACCACTTCGGATTCCGATCTTTTGCCCACCGGCACGCCGCACTGCGGGCAGTAGGCCTGCCCCAGCTTGGCATATAGCAGACGCATGAATTGCCAGATTTCCGTCACGGTGCCCACAGTGGATTTGGTGCCGCCGCGGGACATGTTCTGTTCAATGGCCACCGTGGGGGGCAATCCGGTCAAGCGGTCAATGTCAGGGCTTTCCAGTTGTTCCGTGAATTGCCGGGCGTACGGGGACATGACGTCCATGAAACGCCGCTGCCCTTCCGCAAAAAAGATGTCGAAGGCCAGGGAGCTTTTCCCGGAGCCGGAGAGCCCGGTCAGCACGGTCATTTCTCCGCGCGGCACGTCCAGGTCCACGTTTTTCAGGTTATGGTGGCGCGCTCCCCGCAGGGCCATCACGCCTTCCGGTATGTCCACGTCAGCGGATTCCGGCATGGCGGCGTCCGCCGGATCGTAAACGGAAGGGCGCCCTTCCAGCACATCCCGGAGGTATTTGCCCGTATATCCCTTCCCGGAGGCTACAATTTCCTCCGGTGTGCCCGTGGCTACCACATGGCCGCCGCCTGCGCCGCCTTCCGGCCCCAGGTCGATCACGTAGTCCGCGGATTTGATGAATTCCGGGTTGTGCTCGATGACCAGCAGGGTGTGCCCCTGCTCCACCAGTTCCCGGAACACGGCCAGCAGAATTTCAATATCGGCAAAGTGAAGTCCCGTTCCCGGCTCGTCCAGAATCAGCATCTTGGGGCTGTTCGCGCCGGATCCAATCTGGTCCAGCAGGATTTTAGCCAGCTTCAACCGCTGGTTTTCCCCGCCGGAGAGAGTGTTCAGCGGCTGCCCCAGGGTCAGGTGCCCCAGCCCTACGCGCTGAAGCACGCCCAGCTTGGAAGCAATGCGGGAGGCCTTGGCCCCTTTTTCCGCTCTGAAGTATTCCAGCGCAGCCGCCACCGTCATGCCGAGCACATCCGCAATGTTCCTGCCGTCGCGGTACACGCTCAGCACTTCACTTCCGTACCGGGAGCCGTGGCACAGCGGGCACTGCACGAAGATATCTGAAAGAAATTGCATTTCCACCTTTTCACTCCCCATGCCCATGCAGCGCGGACAGCGGCCGTCGCCGCTGTTGAAGGAGAAGAAACCGGGCTTCATGCCGCGCGCACGGGCTGTTTCCGTCTCCGAGAAGAGGGAACGTATTTCTTCAAAGACCCCGGCATAAACGGCAGGGGTGGAGCGCGGGGTCCGGACGATGGGACTCTGGTCCACCATCACCACTTCATCCAGTTGTTCCCAGCCCTTGATGGATTTGACATGGGCGGGTTCATCCTCGCATACGGCCCCTTTTTCCACCAGCGCGTTCAGGTACAGCACGTCGTGCGCCAGGGTGCTTTTTCCAGACCCGCTGACGCCGGTCAGGCAGGTGAAGACGCCCAGAGGCACTTTCACGTCCAGCTTGTGCAGGTTATGGCGCGTGGCGCCGGATACGGTCAGAAATTGACGCGGCTTGCGCCTCTTTTTAGGCACCGCGATGCGCCGCCTGCCGGAAAGGAACGCCCCCGTCAGGGAGTCCGCAACTTCCCCAATCCGGGCAGGTTCTCCGGAATAAACCAGTTTTCCCCCCTCCCGGCCAGAGCCGGGCCCCATGTCCACCAGGCTGTCCGCGGCACGCATCACCGTTTCCTCATGCTCCACTACCACCAGCGTATTCCCGCGCTTTTTAAGCCGGTTCATGGCGGAAATCAAACGGGAAGTGTCGCGGGGGTGGAGCCCTACGGTGGGTTCATCCAGCACAAACAGAGTATCCGTCAGGGAAGCGCCCAGGCAGGTCGTCAAGCTCACGCGTTCAATCTCCCCGCCGGAAAGGGAGCGCGTGGGACGGTCGGACGTCAAGTAGCCGAGACCCACTTCATTCAGATATTCCAGGCGGCTTCTGAGTTCCGCCACGGCATGCTTCAAGCCGGGGTCTTCATCCGCGCGCGGCGTGACGTATTGATCCACCCAGGCCAGGAGTTCGTCCATGGGCATCCCGGAGAGTTCCGGCATGCTTCTGCCGCCCACCTTGAATTGCAGGGCTTCCGGCCTCAGGCGCAAGCCATGGCAGGAGGGGCATTCCTGATAGGTGCGGAAACGGCTCAGGTACACCCGCACATTCATTTTATGCGTGCGGCTTTCCAGGTACCTGAAAAAGCCCGCAATGCCGTACCACAGGCCTTGTTCATACATTTCATCCGGATCCTCTCCGTCCCCGTACAGCAGCCAGTCCCGTTCCCACTGTTTCAAATCCTTCCACGGTACATCCAGACGAACTTTGCGGGCATTTTTGCGCCAGCCGCGCATCAGGTCCTTCTTGCATTCGGAAAACACCTTGCTTTCCCCTTCAAAAATATGGATGGCCCCGTCATTGACGCTGAGCTCCGGCTTGATGCACCGGTTGTAGTCAATGGTGATCACGCGGCCATAGCCGCGGCACTCCGGGCATGCCCCCAGGGGGGAATTGAAGGAAAACAATCCGGGCCGCGGCTCCATCAGCGGATGCCAGTCCCCGCGGAATTTCATGGCGGGCAGCCAGATGCCGTCCACGCGGGGAATCACATGGGCCACGCCGCCACCCAGGCGCATGGCCGTTTCCAGCGCTTCCAGCCTGCGCTCCCGCTGGTCTTCCGCCAGCCTCACGCGGTCTTGAATCACCAGCAAAGGAGCCCCGTCTTCCAGGGTCCATTCCTCGTCCTCCAGCCGGAGGGCCTCTCCATGCGCAAAGGCGCGCAAATCCCCCTGCGCCACCAGGTTCCTTTTCAGCGTGGGCAGGTCCACGGATTCGGGCCGCGCCACTTCCAGGCAAACCATCACCTCCGTTCCGGAAGGAAATTCCTCATGCAGCTTTTCATCAATGGAGCCGGGTGTTTCCGGCTTGATTTCCCGTCCGGTTTCCGGATCTATCCCCACGGCCAGACGGGCGAAAACGAATTTCCAGTAATCGTTCAGCCCTGTCATGGTTCCCACCGTGGAGCGGGACGTCCTGACGGAGTTGCGCTGATGCAGGGCGATGGCCGGAAGAATGTTCTCCACGGCATCCACGTCCGGCTTGTCCATACGGTCCATGAACTGGCGCACGTACGGGGAAAAGGTTTCCATATAACGCCTCTGCCCTTCCGCATACAGCGTGTGCATGGCCAGACTCGTTTTCCCCGATCCGGAAGGTCCCGTCACCACTGTCAGCCGCCCCAGGGGAATGTCCACATCCACATTCTGCAAATTATGCTCACGGGCGCCGCGGATGCGGATGCGCCCATCCTCACAATGACTCATAGGGTAATTATATCATCAATTTGGAATCATTCCAAGAGAAGTACCTGTCATGAACCATGGGCCATCACACGGTTCCACAACAAAACCGGCCAAAAAAAAAGTTTACGTTTATCCTCTTTCCCAACTGATCGTCTGCCTCTTTCCATGTATGACGCAGCCGGAATGCAATGGCATGCGCCTCCCGTTTCATGCCTAGTGCTCAAGCGCCGGCTTACATGCTCATGCACGGGCATTCTTCAATTAATGCAGGCAAAATTTCCTCCTCCGGACAGGAACGGAAGTCTTCCGGAACCGGAAGTATCATGGCCGGAGGACCGCCTTCCGGAATCTCCATGGAAGGCAGCCGCACGGGCAACATTTTTCCGGGGCGCCTGTTCCATGAATAAGACCGGCCATGATCGTTCCCATCAATCCGGATGAGCACGGCCCTTCCGGCACGAATCATCTGGCTGTCCTGTTTGATCTCCACGTCTATCAATGCTCCTTTCAACGCGGAGCATCGAATCTCAAGGAGACGGAAGAAAACCTTTTCCGGCTCGTAACCGCGTACATGAATGGGGAAGGAAGAGAACTCTTTCCCCTTTCTTCCAAAGGATAACAATAATAGGTGACGGATTCGATATCCGAAATCCACTTTCCATGAACATATTGTTCCCGGTCCGGCCTGAGCCAGGGAAACAGGTATTCCACGGAATCATCCAGAAACGCCGTTTTCCTGTTCCTCAACGAAAGCCTCATCCATTTGAAAAACAGCTGTTCATCATCACAATAACGGCGCAAGAGCCAATAGGCTCCCAGAACGGCCATGCATCGGTTGATGAGGACGGCGTTTTCCCCGTTCCCTCCATCGTCCAGCCATGTTTCCTTCATCGCGCCGGAAGCGTTGCAAATCACATGGAAACGCAAAGAACGCTGCGGATCTACCCTATCCAGCATATCATCCAGAATATCCTTTTGCCGCGCCTCCACGATGCACTCCGCCAGTGAGAAAAACTTCCCCCCGTTCTCCAACCCGTGAACCATGCTGGAAAATCCGGCATTTTCCAGCCGCACCATGCCCGCCTTCGGCAGGTAAGAAGCGTCATGTTCCATCACCAGGCGCGTTCCCCGAATTTCATCGGGCATCTTCTCCATCAGGATGCGGTACGCTGAAAAGCCGACGGCGCAAACGGCCAGCACCGCACATCCCATCCCCAAAAGAGGCTTCATTCCGCCTTCATACCACAAACAAGCGCCTCCACACAGGAATTTCCGTTAACATTCAGATAACAAAAACGTCTCTGAACGGAACCTCCCTCCATTACTATTTATGTTTCTCCCACCCTCCCAAATTTATTCCGCACAGGGTAATATCCACGGAATCCGTTCCCTCGGGCCATGGGACAACAAGCCTGTAACCGTCCGCATAAGGCACCTTCCGGGAAGCTCCGGGAGTGGAATGAGTATACAGAGCAATGCGCATTTCATTCCCCTTCATGGAAACTTCCGCATACAAATCCCCGTGGTAATGGGAATCAAGTTCAAAATGCATGAAAAGGTTGCCGTCCTCATCAATCCCCTCGGACAGCAAATTCACTTCCTGCTGTTTTACGGCGCCGTTTTCCTGGCAACCGGCCATCATGCAAACAGCCGGCAGAAAAAGGGCCAGCCCGGCGGAATGGAATACTCCGTACATGCTCATTCTCTCCTTTCCCCTATACACTCCTACAGGGAAAAGGGAGAGGCAAGGAAAAACGGAAGGAAGACAGAATGATGCCGCCCAAATCCAACCTATTACGTCATCATCAAAGCAAATGGAGGGCCGTGCTTGCAATTCTTCCGGCAGCCGCTAGTATGTTTCGATTCTTAGACCGCTGAAAGCGACTCTACCTCGTCAATTTTCAACAAGACAAAGATGATTAAGTGGATTCTAACCAAGATTGTCGGTACCAAAAACCAGCGTGAAGTGCGCCGTCTGCGCCCCATTGTGGAACAAATCGTCTCCATTGAAGAATCATGGAACGGCAAGGGTCAGGATTTCCTGCTTGAAAAAAACGAAGGAATGGCAGGGCTATCTTCACCGCTTCCTCCCCATGGAGCTTCCCCCGTGCGCATTGTGGAAGCCGCTCCCAGGGAAGAGCTGGAGGAAATAGCCGCCAAGCTGAACGCACGCTTTGAATCCCTGAAAGACGAATTTGCCGCCCTCCCCACGGTGGAAGCCACTCCCGCCTCCATTGAAGAGGGGAAGGCCGCCTGGAATAACATCACCCCCCAGTTTGACAAGCTGCGCGAACGCTACCTGAACCAGATCCTGCCGGAAGCCTTTGCCGCCGTCAAACACGGCGCCCGGCTGCTCTGCGGGGAAGAACGCGATATCTGCGGACAAAGACAACTGTGGGACATGGTCCACTTTGACGTGCAGCTGCTGGGCGGCATCGCCCTGCACCGCGGCTACATTGCGGAAATGGCCACGGGGGAAGGCAAAACGCTTGTCGCCACCCTTCCCGTATACCTGAACGCGCTGACCGGCATGGGCGTGCACGTGGTGACCGTGAACGACTACCTGGCGCGCCGCGACTCCGAATGGATGGGGATGCTCTTCCAGTTCCTGGGGCTGACGGTCGGCTGCATCCAGAGCATGATGCCCTCCCAGCTTCGCCGGGAGCAATACGCCTGCGACATCACTTACGGCACCAACGCCGAATTCGGCTTCGACTACCTGCGCGACAACGGCATGGCGACCTCCAAATCCGAGCAGGTGCAGCGCGGGCACTACTTCTCCATTGTGGACGAAGTGGACTCCATCCTTATCGACGAAGCCCGTACGCCTCTCATCATTTCCGGTCCCGCGGTCGTCACCCGGGAACAGCAGTACGATACCCTGCGCCCCGCCATTGAACGCGTGGTGAAAGCGCAGACGGACCTTTGCAACGAGCTCATGTCGCAGGCCCTGAAAGCCCAGGAAGAAGGCCGCACGGAAGAAGTGGGCCGCTGCCTGTTCAAGGTGAAGACAGGCCAGCCCCGCCACCGCGCCTTCCTGCGCGCCATGCAGGATCCCGAGCTGCGCCGCATCGTGGAAAAATATGAACTGACCCTTTACCAGGATACGCGCAAAAAGGAACTCTACAAGCTGAAGGAGGAAATGTTCTTCACCGTGGATGAAAAGACCCACGACGCCGACCTGATGGAAAAAGGCCGTGAAGTCATCTCCCCCGGCCACCCGGAGGACTTCGTGCTGCCGGACCTGGGAACCGCCCTTGCGGAAATGGATGAAGACCCCCGCATGACGGAAAAGGACAAGCTGCGCCGCAAGAATGAACTGACCAAGCAGCTTGATGAAACGGGAGCACGCCTGCACACCACCTCCCAGCTGCTGAAAGCCTACTGCATTTACGAAAAAGACGTGGAATGCGTCGTCAAGGAAGGCAAGGTCATCATCATTGACCAGAACACGGGCCGCGAAATGCCGGGGCGCCGCTGGAGCGACGGACTGCACCAGGCCGTGGAAGCCAAGGAAGGCGTGGAAGTGGAGCGTGAAAACCAGACCTACGCGACCATCACTATCCAGAACTACTTCCGCCTGTACAAAAAACTGGCGGGCATGACCGGCACGGCGGAAACGGAAGCCGCGGAATTCCATGACATTTACAAGCTGGACGTCCTCCCCATCCCGACCAACCGCCCCTGCATCCGCAAGGACCAGAACGACCTCATCTTCAAATCCCGCCGTGAAAAATTCAACGCGGTGATTAACAAAATTCAGGAACTCCATGACAAAGGCCAGCCCATCCTGATCGGCACGGCCAGCGTGGACGCCTCTGAAACGCTCTCCCGCATGCTCAAAAGGGCCAAAATCCCCCATGAAGTGCTGAATGCCAAAAACCACCAGCGCGAAGCGGAAATCGTGGCGCTGGCCGGCAAGCGCGGAGCCGTCACCGTCTCCACCAACATGGCGGGCCGCGGTACGGACATCAAGCTTGGCGAAGGCGTGGCCGACCTCGGCGGCCTCTTCGTCCTGGGCACGGAACGCCATGAATCCCGCCGCATTGACCGCCAGCTGCGCGGCCGCTGCTCCCGCCAGGGAGACCCCGGCGCCTCCCAGTTCTTCATCTCCTTTGAAGACGACCTGATGCGCAACTTCGGCGCGGCGGAACGCATGACGAAGATGATGGAACGCCTGGGCGTGGCTGACGGCGAAGCCCTGGAACACAGCTTCTTGAACAAATCCGTGGAATCCGCCCAAAAACGCGTGGAACAGCGCAACTACATGTGGCGCAAGCACGTGCTGGACTATGACGACGTCATGAACAAGCAGCGTGAAATCGTTTACGGCTACCGGAATGAAGTGCTTTCTACGGAAAACCCGCGGGAAATGATTTACGACATCCTGGAAGAAGTAATCGCCACCCGCGCCCATGAATTCCTGGATCCGGACTCGGAAGGCCTGACCCATCCGGACGAACTGCTCGCCTGGATGAACTCCTCCTTCCCGCTGGGACTGACGGCGGACGCCGCCAAGCTGGAAGAACGCCAGATGGATGACACCATCGCCTTCCTCATTGACAAGGTCAAGGCCACTTATGAAGACAAGGCTTCCCGCGAACGTCCGGAATACCTGGACCACATGGAACGCCAGATCATCCTGGGGGCTATTGACAAAATGTGGCAGGAGCACCTGTACAACATGGACTCTCTGCGGGAAGGCGTTCGCCTCCGCGCCCAGGGCCAGAAGGATCCCCTGGTGGAATACAAGTCTGAAGCCTACGACCTGTTCGTTACCCTGATGGAAAGCATCAAGGGTGAAGCCATTGGCAACCTCTTCAAGAGCACCACCAACCTGGATGCGTTTGAAGACTTCCTGGCTAGTCTGCCCCAGTTTGATTCTTCCGATGAAAATCAGGAAGACGGCGCCAACCTGCCGGAAATAGGTTTTGACGGCATGCCCAGCGACCTGCTCTCCGCCCTGCGGGAACAAGTCTCCCATGCACGGGAACACCAGTCCGCACAACAGCCGGAACAGGAAGAAGCTCCAGCCGTCATTTCCGACGCCACCACCATCGGTGAAGGTTACCAGCCCGCTGTGGCGGAACCCAAGCTGGTCATGCCCAGGCGCAAGGTCAGCGTCGTGCTCCGCAAGGAGGGAGCCGCCCAGGCGCCGGCGGAAACGCCTGCCGCCGGTGAGGAAGAAGAAATCGCCGTCACTCTTGACTCCCAGGACTTCGCGGAAACCATGGACAACCGGGATTCCGCCGATACCCGCACGTTCTAAAACATTACGCATCACTTACAGGACGGAGGAAACGGGTACAGCCGTTCCCTCCGTCTTCAAGCTTCCGGGCCGCCCTTGACCACGCTCCCTCCCAACAAATCCACCAACGTCCGTTCCGTGCTGGAGTACGTCCCGTACTTCAGGGACAAAATCTTTGCCGTGCATGTGGAACGCCCCCTGGTGGATTCCGAAGAGCTGGTGGACGCATTGCTGGACCTGGACGCTCTTCAGGAAATAGGCGTCAGGCCCGTGCTGATAGTGGAAGGAACGGACGCCTCCGCGCTGTACGAACACACGCGCGTTTGTGAAATGCGCTCCGCCTTGGTGGAAGCGCCGTTGAAAGGCGGTCAGCTTGTCCGGGAAAGAGTCCGGGAAATCCTGGGGAGGCATCAGATCCCCGTGGTGGCCTCCGGCCGTTCCGGCTCCTTTGACCCGGAATCCGTCCGTATGGCATTCAGTCTGGGAGCCTCCAAATACATCGCCCTGCTCAACGACCATAAGGTTCCCTCCCGTGACGGACGCCCCATTGCCGCCATTCTGGAATCGGAAGTGGCGGGATTGGAAGGAGAAATAACCCACCGGGAACTACTGGACCAGGCGGCTGAGGCCTGCCGGACGGGAATCCCCCGGGTACACCTGCTGGACGGCAAAATGCGAGGCGTACTGGTGGAGGAACTCTTCTCGGAAGAAGGCGTAGGCACCATGGTCCACACGGACTCCTACCGGGAAATACGCCCCTTGAAGGAGGAGGACATTCCGGAGCTCCTCTCCATGATCGCCCGCTCCGTGGTGGATTCCAAGCTGGTCAACCGGAACTATGAAGACATCGCCGCCAGAATGGATGACTACTACGTGCTGACCCTGGACGACAGCATCGTGGGCTGCGTTGCCGTCTATCCCTACCCGAAACACCGCAGCGCGGAACTGGGCTGCCTGTACATCAAGCACCGCCATGAAGGCCGCGGCTATGGCCGCGCCCTGTGTGAATTCGCCAAAAGAAAAGCGGAGGAAATGGGCATGGAATTTATCTTCGCCCTCTCTCAAAGCGCCGTCCACTACTTCCGGGACCGCATGCACTACGCGGAATTCTCCCGTGACTGCCTCCCTCCGGAACGCCTGCGCGCCCTGGAACTCAGCGGCCGCAAATCCGGGGTTTTTGGCCTGAGACTTAAATAAAAACGCGCTTTACCTGTTTATTCAACTTCAGTAGCTTTGCCATTCTCGCGTCTATTGACTGGAATTGAGGAAATCTCTTATTTTCTGACGGTTCTTCTTTACCGTTTGCTCCCATGAAGATCACTCCCCTAATAGGAGCGAATACAGGGCAGGCCATCTAGGTATTCCTTCAACTTTCCAGGTTGACGTTCATTGCAACTCACGAGTCATTATTCATTGAGATTTTTATGAAAGTTTTTATAACTAGTCTCATATAAAAAATCTTACGCCTCTCTTATAAATTTTCATTGAATAATTAGCGCAGACAACTAGTTAGTTTTAACTTAAATAACAATTATCAAATATATGCGACACATATACCGGGGGGAAATCGGGGAGATCAAGTGGCGCAATGCTCGCATGTCTTGTGCCTATGCCCTGATGGCCATGCGGACCAAGGCGGGTATTTCTCCGAAGATGATGGCTGCGGCTCTTGGATATTCTTCTCGGTGTATTTTCGTCCATCGAAATGGCAGACAACGAAAAGATCCATATGCCTGCCCTCCTGAAATACGTGGAGGTGACGGGATTGACTTTCAAGGTGTCAACCGTTCCGAAGAAGAGGAAACCAGGAACTTCCAGAAAAAAATGACAGTTTGAGGAACAGGTTTTCTTGCAATAGCCCGAAAACGGAACGTTTTTTCGTGGAAAGGCGAATGCTATTTTTCCAATTGCGAACACAGTGGATTCGTCTTTGTGGGGTGTGTTATATAATATTTGCCGAGGACAGTGAGGAGGGCTGGTAGCGCAGGAGAGGGGATGGCACTGGGATGGACTTTTGTCCTAGGCTTTACAGGTTTTCGCAACACGCTCTTGCGAGATTTCCTTCCCTTCGGTACGGAAGACACGGCAATAACCCTACCGTCTTCCAACTGAACCTTGAAGGGGAAGCCCATCACCTCCACATACTTCAGAACGGCGGCCATGCTCATCTTGTCATTGGTCGCGCTTTCAATCGCGGAAATGCGCGGCTGGGAACAATCGAGTGCCGCAACCATCATATTCTGCGAAATTCCTGCCTTGACGCGCATATGGGCAAGAGCCGAGGAAACGGTGGAAGCGGCAGCGATCCGTTTGGCTTCCTCCATGATCTCGGGCGATACACAGTCTCTCAGGTCATCTTCGACCGTTGCATAACGGTTGTTCTTTGACAGATCGATCGGAACGTATTCTTTATTTTCCATGGTTACAGAAGAGGTTGAATTAAAATTGTGAGACATAATCCTTGCAGTATTTATTATCCTTGGACTGTCTTTGTTTGTCTCCGGCACAAATCAGATGCAACTCGTAAGCTTGAACATAACAGTAAAAACATGTAGGCAAGTTTGAGCAGCGGATGCGAGCGGTTGCTGTGCGATGGCGTGGCAACCCGACGTATTCCCAGTGAACGTAGGAATACTCCACCATTCGCATGGGATTGCCGTAATCTTCCAGATGAGCCCGGTATTCGTCCAGGTTGCGAATCATTTGCGCGGTCTCCCGAGGATAACGTTTACCCATCCACTTCATATCGCGTACAAATTGATCACTCGGAATAACCTTCCACTCGCTCATGTCGTCAACATAATCTGCAGATGATGTTTTATCAGGCAATCCTCACAAAATTTCAACATCGTTCCTCGCAAATCATCCCTCGTCCCTCAAAAAAGCTCCTCCTCTCCCCTACCAGCCCCCGCAGCATATTAACCTGTCTCTCGAAAATCGGTTCCTCTACCACCGCATTCATTCAGTCGATAATAACAAAGTGCTAGTAAGTGATGATTATCATTGACTTGTCTATTATTGTATTTTTAACTAAGGAAAACTATGAAAATACTACTTCTTTTTGATGTTGATTTTGAAATCAATAAAAACAGAATTTGCGACTTCCTTAATAATAAAACCACACATCTTAAATTTGTTAATGGCGGCGATATAAACATAGATTCTGATATAATATCAAAACCGGATTCCTTTATATCCATTTTAAATAAAATTAATAAAAAAATTCATGAATTTGATAAAATTTTTTGTTTTACAGAAAAACAATATATAGATAATTATTTTTTTCATGAATATAAAAAATTGTCCATTTTTTCTTTTTGGGGATGGATTTATTTAACGGACTTATCGAAGAACAATGGCTTATTATATTTTATTGTTGATTATTTGTCATTATATATTGCTGATACAGCTTTTAGACATAAAATCACAACGGGTTGCATATATGATTTTTTGCAAAATAAGACAGGAATTGATGATGGAATGAGGCAAGCCAGGATTTGCCCAACTTGTCTAGAACGAATTTCTAATAATTTATCTTCGCCTGAACAAATTAATATTTTGGAGGATTTAAAAATTCTAATGAATTTTCTTTCTGATTCTTCAAAGTGGAATCAAGATATATTGGACCTCGTAATTCCACAACATCAAAGTATAAAGAAAAGGAAATCTAAAAAATCTGGAGAGATAAATGTTGTGATAGCTTCACCTAGTGATGCTTGGTTAGAACGGAAGAATTTATTGGAAAAATTAGAAATTCAATTTAGACGTGGACATCATGAATCATATTGTTGTAAACGCTTAATCGTACATGGTTGGGAAGATTTAGCATCTCAACCAGGGTATCCTCAAGATATTATAAATCGTCAAATAATTTGCAACGTTGACTTTGTTGTCGCAATATTCAAATATAAACTGGGAACTCCAACAATTGATATTGCGACAAACCAAGAACGTTCCGTTTCAGGTACAGCGGAGGAGTTATTAACAAGTTTGAATAATTCGATGGCCGACAAGCCTCTGGGTATGGCTTATTTCTATTCAAAAGCTCCTTCCGTTTCTGTTGATTTAGATGATCTTGAAATAATAAAAAATGACTGGGATAATTTACAGAAATTCAAAAAAAAAGATATACAAAACAAAATACTATATAAGCCGTATACTGAAACTGGTGATTTATTGCAGATTATAATTTCCGATTTGGAAAAAAATATAATTGATTATTTCGAATAGATTTCAAGTTAATTAGTGTCAGTTCAATTCGATCGTTTTTAGTATTCTCTATGAGGGGAAGACATGGGGGAGTCAAAGATATGCACCATTCCGAATTGAGAACAACAAACACAGGTATGCATTTTCATAAATTTGTATGTCAGGCTTGATTTCTCGCCGTACTTCTTACCACAACTCCTCCTTCCACCCGCGCCCCTTCGCCTATTGTGTGTATTGTATCATCACGCATTGTAAGTTAAAATGTCTATCTTATTTAGAGTTTCTTTCAGTACATTTAACTGATCTTCATCAAGGCACGGATACACTTGGGACAAAGAGCGACAAGATCACGCTTCTCCATCTCAATGGGATCTTCACTGCATGCCAAGGAACAATCATCTCGGAAAGCTTCTCCATCGCCTCCTTGCGTTGATCGTCCGAAGGTCGGATATGCAGCTGGTGAGACATCTCGGAATCATGCCCCACAATCTCGCGGGCAAGAGCATGATCCGCCCCTGCCGCATGCAGAACCGTGGTGGCTGTCGCCCGCAGTGAATGAAACGTATTCGGACAAACGCAACGCTTCCTCTGCCCCCTGAAACTCTCTGGACGTGTCACAATCCCCAGCATATGCAGATGCCATCCGAACTCGTAGGAAACGATACCGCATGCGATTGTACTTATCGGACAAAATAGGCTGCACATACTCATCCACCCACTTCAAGGTAAAATATGCTTTTCCAGGAGAGCGATGATCGGGATACGCATTTTCAAGAATGGCTCTCTCGGACTCTGGTATTGATCCCGCCAATACAACCGCCTCATCAGCCTGCTCGAATTAAGTAATTTCACCTGTCCATTGCTTCCAAAAACCACAATAATGTACTGCAGTTGTCAGAAATAAAAACCCGCAAGTGCTGTATTTTAAACACTTGCGAGTTTGTAAAATTGGTAGCAGGGAGGTGATTTGAACACCCGACCAAAGGCTTATGAGTCCTCTGCTCTACCACTGAGCTACCCTGCCGTTAAGTGGTTGGTGCTGGAAAGCGGGGAGATATTTAGCCCGGATTGGAAAGAATGTCCAGATTTTTTTATGGGTCAGGAGCATTTTATCACGACAGCCCGCTTCTCCATCCAGAAAAATCATTGACGATGAATCGTTCTTTTCCTCCAACCGTTTCACACAGCCTGCCGCCCAGGCCGTTTCCTGCGTCCGGACACTTGCGGCGCAGAGCGTCCTTATTCCTCCAGTCCCACGCCATTTACAGAGCGGGACAGGAAATAGAGGCCCATGAAGATTTTCGGGTCTACCACTTTTCCCTGCCCTGTCTGGTCCATCAGCCAGCCATGCACCAGCGGAAGAGGAATGCGGTGCACGGTGATGTTTTCATGAGCCACCCCGCCGCCTTCCGATATTTGGTGCAGCCCTTCCGCCAGGTAGAAGGATACCATTTCCGTGGTCAATCCGGGGGAGGAAGGCCCCGTGAACAGGTACGTCCAGGCATCCGCCCGGTATCCCGTTTCTTCTTCCAGCTCACGCCGGGCGGATTGCAATGTGCTTTCCTCCCCTTCATCTCCGGAGATGCCTGCAGGCAGTCCGATGGTCCGGGCATGCAGGGGAACCCGGTATTCCTCCACCAGCAGCAGTTCGCCGTCCTCCGTCACGGCCACGATCATGACGGCTCCATTGGCATTGACCCGGCGCACGTATTCCCACCTTCCTTCTTTCAAGAGCTCCAAAAATCTGCCCCCGCAGAGGGAATGGCATGTTTCCCCGGTTTGTTCCATCTGTTCCATGATGCAGCCACGTTAGGTTTCCCGGCGCCTTTTGTCAACCATCCCGGCAGCCCTCTTCCGGAACCTCTCCGGGGCTTTCTGGTCCGGTGCCTGTAAGTGCTTGATTTACGGCGGCGTAATTGTTTCCTTTTCGTCACACACCCCAATAACAAAGTAGTAATTCACTGATAATAAAATAATTATATTGTCATTCAAAGAATATACTCAGGAGGACTAAATTATCGGAGGAAGCAAGACTAAAATATTTTTTGGTGTGGAACCCCCGTGGAACGTAGAGCCGCGGAACGATGACTCACGCTGCTTCAAAAAGATATTTTTTCCTCAGGCGCAAATCAGTACTTTGGCGCTTCCGTCGACCGGGGTGTCGAGCTGAAAGCGGACGAGTTCGCCTTCTCCATCCCGATGGACGCCACGAGCTGTCACGGCTGCGGATGAACCCCATTCCGGTTCCATCCGCGGGCGGCCTCGTAGCGAGACGGAAGGTCTCACGGCCGTTTATAACCAGCAACATCTTTTATTTCCACAACAATGACGCCACCATCAGAATTGTCAGCCACCTGGTCCAGGATCACGGGAGCCCTGCAAACAATCATGTCTCCGGAGGTGTATGGATTGTGGTTTCCCAAGTTTTCCCTCCTGGAGGATTCCGGAAAGACGCTGACGCTGGTGTGTGACGATCCCATGGCCGCCCTCTGGGTGGAGAACAGCTATACGCCGGAGCTGAAGCAGGCCGCCATGCTGGCCCTGGGCACGGAGCGCCAGGTGAAGTTCATCTGCGCGGACGAGGTGGCATCCCTGCCGGCCGCCGAAGGCCAGCCGCAAAAGGCTTCCTCCCGCTCCAAAACGCCCCCTGCGGCGGATTCCCCGTCCGCCCCGGCAAAGAAACAGCGCAGCCAGGGAACCCGGGCATGCCTGAATGATTTGTACACGTTCGATTCCTTCGTGGTTTATGAAGACAGCCGCTTTGCCTATCAGGCAGGGCTGTCCATCGCCCAGTCGGAACGGGCCCTGTTCAATCCCCTTTTCCTGTACGGGAAGTCCGGCGTGGGGAAAACGCACCTGCTCCAGGCCATCGGCCATGAGGTGCTTCACCAGGATTCCTCCGCGAATGTGGTGTACGTCACGGGCGAACAGTTCGCCAATGAGTTTATTGACGCGTCCCGCACCCAGAACGGGCAGAGCTTCGCCAAGCTGCGCCGCAAGTACCGCAAGGCGGACGTCCTGCTGGTGGATGACGTGCAGTTTATTTCCGGCAAGGAGAAGACGGTGGAAGAGTTCCTGCATACGTTTGACGAGCTGTTCCACTCCCACAAGACGATCGTGATTTGCGCCGATGCCGCCGCATGCGATATTTCCAACCTGGATTCCCGTCTGGCGGCACGCCTGGAGTCCGGCCTTACGGTGGAGTTGAATCTTCCGGATGATGACGCCCGGCTGGAAATCCTGCGCAGCAAGCGCGACCGGGCCGGCATGAACGTGTCTGACGAGATTCTGGAGTTCCTCGCCAGCCGCATCCAGAAGAGCGTGCGCCGCCTGGAAGGGGCCCTGCTCCGCGTAGCCACCTTTACCTCCCTGTCCGGGGACATGCCGGACATCGCCAAGATCGAGCAGCTTTTGCGCGATATCCTGCGGGAAGAAACCAGCCGCATCCTGACCGTGGATTCCATCCAGAAGCGCGTGGCGGATTTTTACGAGCTCAAGGTGAGCGACTTGACCGGCAAGCGCCGCCCCAACAGCATCGCCTTTCCCCGGCAGATTGCCATGTACCTGAGCCGCCGCCTGACGGAATGCTCCCTGAAGGATATCGGCCAGGCCTTCGGAGGCCGGGACCACGGCACCGTGATCCATGCCAACAAGCTGGTTGCCTCCCGCATGGAGGAGGACGTGCGCGTGCGGGATATCGTCCTGCGGCTGGAGGAGGATTTGAAGGATTGATTTTCCTTCCCGGCAGCCCTTCCCCAGTAATGTTGGAACAGCCGCTGTTCCTTTTCAGCATGTGGTGCTTTTCAAGCGGCGGCGGCGTCTCCGCGGCACAGGGGAGAATAAGCTTGAGACGGGAGCGGTTTGGATTAGAATCACCCTGTTCCCATTGATTCCATGATCCACGCCGACCAGCTTTCCAAAGAGTTTGGCCGCTTTCAAGCGGTAAAGAATGCCTCCTTCCAGATTGAAAAGGGGGAAATCGTAGGGTTCCTGGGGCCGAACGGCGCAGGCAAGACCACGACTTTACGCATGCTGACCGGCTACCTGCCCCCCACTTCCGGGACCGCCACGATTGCGGGATTCGACATCGTTAAAAATCCTCTGGAGGCGCGCAAGCACCTGGGCTACCTGCCGGAGCACGTGCCTCTTTACGACGACCAGCGCGTGACGGAGTACCTGAAGTTCCGCGCCAGGCTTAAAGGCATTTCTTCCAAGCAGATATGGCCCGCCGTCTCCAAGGTCGTGGAGCAATGCGGCCTGGACCCCGTGCGCCGCAAGATGATCCGCACCCTTTCCAAAGGCTACCGCCAGCGCGTGGGCCTGGCGGACGCCCTGCTGGGTGAACCGGACCTGCTGATTCTGGACGAACCCACCAACGGACTGGACCCTAACCAGATACGCCAGATACGCGAGCTGATCAAGGGGCTGGCGGCCAACCACACCATTATTCTTTCCACCCATATTCTGAGTGAGGTGGAGATGATCTGCAACAAGGTCATCATCATTGACCAGGGGACCATCAAGGCGGCGGATACCCCGTCCAACCTGACGGCCAACCTCCGCGCCGCCGGCAAGATTACGCTGGAGTTCCGCGGGGATCTGGAGCTGATTACGCAGAAGCTGGAAAGCCTGGAACACGTGAAGAAGGTCATCCATGAAGGCACGGATGCCGATGGCTGGCATACGCTGACCGTACGCGCGGAGGCCGGAACGGATACCCGTGAGAAGGCCGCGCGCCTCCTTGCGGAACAGGGCTGCCCCCTGCGCCATATTTACCGCCACACCCCCACCCTGGAAGAGGTGTTCCCGTGGAAATGACCCGTAAAGATTAACCGCCCGTTTCTTCTCCCTCTCCATCCACCACCCCGCATTTTCCTTTTCTCCCCATGTCTCCGGTACTTACCATTTTCAGAAAAGAACTCAGAAGCTATGTGATGACCCCGTACGGATGGGTCATCCTGGCCTTCGTCATGGCCCTGCAGAGCGTCTCCCTGTCCGGCACGCTGAAGGCGTTCCAGCTGGCCCCGCAGAAGGAAGGCATTTTGTTCTTCATCCTGCATTCCCCCATGTTCTGGTTTTATTTCCTGTTCATTTTCCCGCTGCTTACCATGCGTTCCCTGGCGGAGGAAGAGAAGACAGGAACGCTGGAATCCCTGCTGACCACGCCCATCAAGACATGGCAGGTAGTCCTGGGCAAATATTTCTCCGCATACGCCTTTTACATCATCCTGTGGCTGCCCATGCTGCTGTACCCCCTTCTGGCGGACTGGTCCAACCTGATCGTGCAGTGGATTTACGGGTATGATGCGGGCATGGTCCTCCCCTACCGCCTGGCGGACTGGGCCGGGGCGTACGCCATCCTGCTGCTGGTCGGCGCCTGGTTCACGGCCATCGGCATTTTCGCCTCGTCCCTGACGGGCAGCCAGATCATTTCCGGCATCATCACCATCGGCCTGCTGGTGCTGATTTTCTTCATGGGGCTTATTCCCGTGGTATGGGGGGAATTCCCCGCAGCGGGGATTTTCCACTACATGTCCTGCTCGGAACATCTGGACCGCTTTTCCGCCGGGCTGGTTGATACGCGCCCTGTCGTCTTTTACCTGACCATGACGGTCCTGACGCTTGCCGTCACCATCCGCATCATTGACCACCGCCGCTGGAAGCACTGATCCACCCCCCTTTTCCCTTTCACCCCTTTTCATTTTTATCTATGAGCGAAGCACCAGACAACCCCGCCGCGGCCACGGAATCCCCCCCCCCTCCCGCCCGCAAGGTCAGACGCCCCTGGATGACCTGGATCAAGCTTTTCCTGCTGTTCCTCATCGTCGTATGCCTGAATTACGTGGGCTGCCACGAATATTACCGCCGGGACCTGACGGAAGACCAGCGTTATGAGATTTCCCAGCAGAGCATCAACATGCTGAAATCTCCGGAAATCCAGAACCGCAAGACGCCCGTCAAGATCACGTTCGCCTTCCTGCGCACCACGCAGAATTACACCCGCATGCGCTCCCTGCTTGAGGAGTACGAACGTTATTCCAACGGGAAGGTGAAGGTGGAGTACGTGGACCCCCTCCGCCAGCCGAACAAGGCCCGGGAGATTGCGAACATTTACGGGATTGAATTCAAGAAGAACCTGGTCATCATCGATGCCCGGGAAGACACGGAAAAAGCGCTCAAGACGTTTGAAGGCACCCAGGCGGACGCCGCCCACGTGCGCATCCTGCCCGGAGACGCCTTCGTGGTGTACGCCCCCAGCCCGGACGGCAAGAGCATGAAGGCGGTGGCCCTCCAGATTGAAGACATGATGACCGCCGGCATTTACGGGGCGGCCAATGGAGAACCCCGCAAGATGTATATTGCGGCGGACAAGAGCAATTTCAACGAGGCGCTGAGCAACAGCCAGGAGGAAAGCATTTTCACCACGCTGGGGAAAATCTGCCGTTCCGTCAACCTTCAGCTCGTTCCCATCCGCATGAGCGGCTTGAAGGAGATTCCGGAAGACGCCGCGGGGTTCATGATCATCGGCTCCAAGTACGACCTGTCCCCGCAGGAGGCGGAAGTGCTCCAGCGGTACTGGGCGCGCCCGAACGCCGCCATCCTGGTCATGCTGGAACCCCAGCAGGATACGCCCAAACAGCTTTACCGGTTCCTCCGTGAACAGGGCCTGCGCCCACAGAATGACCGCGTGATGCTCCGCAACAGGGGCAACCGCTCCGTTTTCGAGATTAACGCCATTTTCGCGCCCTCCCTGAACTGCACGCGCGAATTCTGGAATTCCAGCACCGGGCTGGAAGGGGAGAGCATTTCCCTCATCCTGGATTCCGACAACGCGGCCATGGAGCAGAAGCGCATCACGCCATACCCCCTGCTGGTGACTACGGAGGATTATTACGGGGAAACCAAGTACAACCAGTTCCCGGCCCAGTTTGACGCGCGGGAAGACAACCCGGGGCCCCTGATGATCGGCGCGGCCCTCATCCGCGGGAACGCCGGGGACGTAAACCAGAACAAGACCACCGGACGCCTGGTGCTGCTGGGGAATACGGACCTGCTCCAGCCCAGGCAAATCAAGCCGGAACAGCGGGACTTCATGCGCACGCTGGTCGGCTGGATGACGGACCGTGAAGAACTGCGCGGCCTCGGCTCCCGCCATGACCTGACCGTGAAGCTGAACCTGGACCGCAACGCCCTGGGCATTCTGGAACTCCTGACGAACATCGGCCTTCCCCTGCTGGCGCTTCTGATTGCCCTGATTATCTGGAACACGCGCCGCCATTAACTCCACCACGCCCATCACCGGAAGCACATGCGCACATTCCGCTTCATCCTTCTTATCCTCGTCACCCTCGCCGCCATCGGCGCGGCGGTGCTCCTGACCATTGACGGCAACCTGTCCCGCATCATCGGGCGCACCGCCTTCAGTTCCGGAGAACGGCTTTTCCCCTATACCCGGGAGGAGATGAACGAGGTTTCCTGGATGCGCATCAATTGCGTGGGGGACGTTGCAGAGTTCCGCCGCAAGCCCAACGGCGTCTGGTGGTGCGAGAAGCCGTGGGACGACCGCATGGACCCGCGCGCGGCGGCGGCCATCCTCCAGTACACATATTCCACCAGCATCGTGGATGCGCTGCCCCTGCACAAGATTGATTCCGCCTCCCTGAAGGAGTTCGGCGTGAAGACGACGCCCGTCACCATCACCCTGAAGGAGATGAGCGACGACGGCAAGCGCTCCTCCACCGTAGCCCGCTACACGCTGGGGTCCCTCGCTCCCTGGCTGGTGGACGATCCGGAGAACAAGACCACGGACGATACCACCTACATGCAGACGGATTTCTACGGGCGGGACACCCGCATCCTGGTGGGCACCGGCAATATCCTGCCCCTGTTCAAGTCCGGCATCCGCCAGCTCCGGGACCACCGCCCCCTGCTCCTGCATCCGGCCATGCCCGCCTCCATTGAAATCAACAACCGGGGCCAGCGCATCGCCCTGGAGCGCAAGACTCCCGGCAGCCCCTGGAAAATCACGTACCCCCTTTCCCTGGATACGGACCCGGCCATGATGGACGTGCTGCTGGGCACGCTCCAGAAGCTGACCGCCGTGCGCGTGTATAATCCGGAGGAAACCAGCGTGCCGGACATGACGGACGACCAGATCACCTCCGTCTCCATCAGGAATTTCACAGGCCGCCCCACGGAGGACGGCAAATCCCTGCAAACGGAGGAACAGCCCGTTACGCTCCGCATTTACCCCCCTTCCGACAACGGAAGCCTGTCCGAACTGGTGAAGGCCACCGTTTCCGACCGCAAGGCCGTCTTTGAACTGGCGCAGACGACGGAGACCAACAAGGAGGTGCCCGGCGTGCGCAACATTCCGCTGGACCTGGGCCTTCTGCGCTCCAAGCAGTTGACGGACATCGGGGATTACAAGATCACCGGGCTTTCCATCCGCAAGAGTTTTCAGGATTACCCCACCATCGCCCGCTTTATTCAGGGTGATGAGAAAAAGGGCATCAAGCCCACCTGGCTGTACACGGCGGAAGGCTCCCGCTACCAGGAGGCCAATCCGGAGCATCTCGTTTCCCTGCTGAAAACCGTCAAGCTGGGGAAGGTGGCCGGCTTCGCCTCTGACAAGGCTACGGACCTTTCCGTGTACGGGCTGGACAATCCCAGGATGACGCTCACCATGTCCCTGCTGCCCAAACCCGGTGAAAAACCGCGCCCCCCCGTGACGGTGTTTTTCTCCAAGGGAACGGACGGTTCCTGGTACGCCCGCCAGGCCGGCAAGCCCACCGTCGTCATGCTGGACAGCGCCTACATGAAGGACCTGCTGACGGACGCCCTGGCCTGGAAGAAAAAAATGCTTTTCTCTTTCAGCAGGTTCGACCTCAAGGAAATGCATCTGGAACGCATCGGCTCCGGCGGTCCCCTGATCCTGAAATTCGACCGTCTGGACGATTCCTGGACCGCTGCCAAGGATGGGAAGGATGAAACCCTGAACATCAATCCGAACCGCGCCAACCGCTATCTGGACGAGCTGGAAAAGATGGAGGTGAGCACCTGGCTGCCCTATACGGACGCCACGGCGCACGAGGCCCTGAAGAACCCCGTTTTCCGCCTGAAACTCATCCTCCAGGTTTACAAGGAGGCGGCCCCCGTGCAGTCCCAGGCCGGCCCCAGCGACATCACCTTCGCCCCGGAACCGGAGACGGAGGAAAAAGTCATCACGCTGGAAATCGCTCCGGCAGGAGAGGCCGGATACAGCAGGTTTTATTACGGCAGGGTGAATACATCCCCCAACTACTTTATCCTGAACATGGACGCCGTGCGCCTGCTCGGCGCCAGCCTCTCGGAAGACAACTGACCATTCCTCCCGCATGAGTATTGATCTGCAAACCGTTACCGCTTTTCTGGACGGAATCCTTTCCGTGGATTCCATTCCGGACGCATCCCGCGCCCTGAACGGCCTTCAACTGGAAAACGGAGGAGCCGTTTCCAGGGTAGCCGCCGCCGTGGACGGCTCGGAGAAGGCTATCCATGCGGCATTGGAGACGGGGGCGGACCTGCTCCTCCTTCATCACGGCATTTTCTGGCAGACCATGCAGCCCATTACCGGCATTGCATACCGGAAGCTGAAAGCCGCCATGGACGGGAACCTGGCGATTTACGCCGCCCACCTTCCTCTGGACGTCCACCCCGTGTACGGAAATAACGCCCTGCTGGCGAAGGCCTGCGGAATCCGGCCATGTTCCAATGAAGGACTGGACTACCACGGCGTTTCCCTGGGTACGCACGGGGAATTCCCCGGCACGTGCCGGGAGCTGGCGCAGCGGCTGGAAACCGTCCTCGGAGCGTCCATTCAAACTTTCTGGGCGGACTCCCCGGATGCCCCGGCTGGCGACGTCTTCATCTGCTCCGGAGGAGCCGGGGACGACCTTGTCCAGGCCGCAGCCCTCGGCTGCCGTACCTACGTGACCGGGGAGGGTTCCCACTGGAACATCCCCATGGCCCATGAACTGGGCGTCAATCTGGTCTTCGGCGGCCACTACTTCACGGAGACGTTCGGCGTAAAAGCCCTGGGGCATCTGCTCAAGGACGTTTACGGTCTGGACTATGCCTTCATCGACCTGCCGCCCTCCGCCTACAGCCATTGACCAAACGCCACGGATCATGAATCTGACCACGGACGATGCCGACGGGAAAATCCGCCTGGACCAATACCTTGCCGCCCACCTTCCGGAGCTTTCCCGTTCCAGAATCCAGAGCCTGATCAAAAGCGGGGACGTATTGGTCAACGGCACTCCCGCCAAGCCTAAAAACCCAGTTTCCCGCGGTGATTCCATCACCGTCCGCATTCCGGAGCCGGAACCGGCGGAAGCACGGCCGCAGGACATTCCCCTGGACATCCTGTATGAGGATGAAGACGTGGTGGTCATCAACAAGGAAAGCGGCATGGTCGTGCATCCCGCCGCCGGCAACCCGGACGGCACCATCGTGAACGCCCTGCTCCACCATTGCGGGGACCTCTCCGGCATCGGCGGCGTGGAACGCCCCGGCATCGTCCACCGCCTGGACAAGGATACGTCAGGCTGCCTGGTCATTGCCAAGAACGACGGAGCACACCAGTCCCTGACGGCGCAGTTCGCGGCCCGCAGCACGGAAAAACGGTACCTGGCCGTTGTCCAGGGCATTCCCTCCCAAAGCTCCGGCACGGTTTTCACCCACATTGGGCGCCATCCCGTGAACCGCCTGAAAATGGCGGTGGTCAATCCGGGCACCGGGAAAGCCGCCATTACGGACTACGACCTGCTGTGCGCAGACCCGGCCACGGATTCCTCCCTGGTCCTGTGCACGCTCCACACGGGCAGAACCCACCAGATACGCGTGCACATGCTCCATCTGGGCCATCCGCTCATCGGGGACCCCATTTACGCCAAACCCGCCCGGCAGAAGGCGAAACCCGGCAGGCTCATGCTCCACGCGTGGCGGCTGGGCTTCGACCACCCGCGCACGGGAAAGCGCATGGAGTTTGAAGCACCCATCCCGCCGGAATATACGCCGTGGCTCCAGCTCTTTCCCAACGGGCTTTACGGAGCCGTTCCGGAGCCGCGCCCGGTGAGGAAAAACGGGGAGCAGAGCTGAAGCGGCCCTGTTTTCCGTATTTCGGAAACGGCGGAGGGAGCGCCAAAAGGCAAAGGAAGCCCCTATTTTTTGCCTTCCTCCGGCTTGCAGAACTTGCGCCAGTCTTTCAGAAGCGTGGCGGGATGCCCTGTGATGATGATCTTGCCCGTGCCATCCACAATTCCCAGCCGTGGAATGGAGCCTCCCGGCTTGTAACCGGGAATGCCGTTCCCTTTCTTCGGCTTGACGATGGGGAATTTCATCCGTTCCTCCTTGGCCCATGCCTTGGCGGCCTCCTCCGTCTTGTCACAGGAAAACAGCACCAGTTCCACATCATCGGTCTGGCGGATCTTCCGGTAGGTCCGCACCACGTGGGGCATTTCCCGGCAGCAGGGGCCGCACCAACTGGCGGAATACAGGAAAAGATAATATTTGGCTTTTGGGTTCGGCCTGTCCTTGGTTAAAAAATCGGCTTTTTCCAGAGCCTTCCCCACGGCGGAAACGGCAGCCTCCCCGGCCTTGGGAGCCGGAGTATCCGCGCTGGCGGAAAATATTCCGGCCACACCGCATCCGGCGAGCATGAGAGCAACAGAGCACAGTTTGATGGATTTTTTCATAGACCCATCATTATCAATAAAAAAATAACGGTCAAGCAAGATTATTCGCCGGAGCGTATTCTGAAGAGGAGGAAAACAGGCAGGTAATGCCGGCTTGAGAAGGCCGGGAAAAAAGCTGAACGAAGGAACAGGAATTTGCATTTGTTTTTCACCTGCCGGGAGCGGGAAAAGAAAGAATTCAGCGGCGCGCCGCACCACGGTTCTTCAGGAAGAAGGCCGGAACCTAACTTGGCGGCTGGACAGAAAACGCACAAGAGCTAAACCGCCGATTTTTTGGCGGCCCCCATTCTCCCGGCAAAGGCTCAACAACCGCCCCCGCGTCCCATCAACAAACAGCCAACCGGGAACAAGGGCCTCCCGGCCCTTGTAAAAAAACAGTCCAACATAAAAATATTCCCTTATGCCCCCTTTTTGGGCGGAGCATTCAAATCCACGGTCACCTTCACGGGAACATCCATGGCCTTGACGCCCTTGCTGGCCACCACCGTAGCTTTCATTTTAGCGGGCATGTTCTTTACCTGGTACGTATAAGTGCGGGAAGGAACGGAACCGAAGCTGAACGAACTTTTGGACACGCCGGGTATCTCCAGTTTGCCGCCCTCCGCGTCAGTCAGCGTTATTTCCTCCACATGGAGCGTATCACTGAATTCCAGTTCCACCTCACCGGAAGCCTTGCCGTGGTCCTTTGCATCCTTCACGGTGATTTCCATGCCCTCCACCTTGAATTTGGCGCCCTTCCGCGCGTCAAACTCCTGGCCCGGAAAAGTCCTGCTTCCTTCGGAAACCTTCATGTTGACCACTCCGTCCAGCTTCAGGGGAAACACAGGTTTCTGTTTCAGCCTCAGGGAATGTTTGGCAAAGGCTCCGGAATCACCAATGCGGGTAAAGAAATTGTCGAATTTGGCTTTTGTCCTGGCGCCGCGGCCATCCGTAACTTCAAGCTGTGAGTCCTCACCGCCCTTAACGAATTTACAGCCCTTGGGAGCAACGAAACCCAGCACCACCTCCACGGCATCCTTATTTCTGTTAAACATGTCATCCACGCCGGCAGGATCAGGGAAGGACAGGGAGACCTGGGAGACATAAACGTTCACGTCCTGTCCGCTGGCGCAGGCTATCTGGGAAACGGCGCCCAGGAAACATGCCACGGCAGTCGGCAACAATGTTTTTTTCATCATATTAAAGAGAGGCAAACCTACCCTGCATCTTCCGTGCATGCAAGAAAAATCCGCCATGGAGAAGCCCCCCCTTTAATCTTGATTTGCCCCTCCGGAACCGCTACCCTGACGCGGCTTTAAACACACAGCTTTCACAGAGACATGGAGAACATTCAACACGGGGATTCCGCCTCCCCGGCCAATCCCCCCCGGCAGCAGAAAAGCGGAAACACGGATGAACAGACCATCGCCCTGACGAAGGCGCGTCTGGCCATTGACGAGGTGGACGCCCGGATTGTGGAGCTGCTTAAGAACCGCGCCGAATGGGTGCATGAAGTCGGCCGCATTAAAAAGGAGGAATTCCCCCATCTTCGTTCCCGAACGGGAAACGGCCCTGCTCAGCAAGCTGAACCGCCTGAACGCGGGCGTGCTGCCGGAGGCCTCCCTCCAGGCCATTTACCGTGAAATCATCTCCTGCTCCTTCTTCCTGGAAGGGGGGCTTACCATTGCCTACCTGGGCCCCAAGGGCACGTGGAGCCACCAGGCGGCCCTCAAGCAGTTCGGTAAAAGCTGCGAACTTATCCCGTGCCAGAGCTTCAAGGACGTGTTTGACATGGTGGACCGCGGGAAGGCCCAGTACGGCGTGGTGCCCGTGGAAAACTCCTCGGAAGGCTCCGTGACCGCCGTGATGGACCTCTTCGTCACCTCCCCCCTCAAAATCTGCGCCCAGATCAATCTGAACATCCGCAACAGCCTGATGGCGGACATCCCGCGGGAACACATCCGCATCCTGTATTCCCATCCGCAGGTTCTCGGCCAGACGCGGAACTGGATTCTGCGGCACTTCCCGAACGCGGAGCTCGTGGAAACCTCCTCCACCACGAAGGCCAGCATCCTTGCCAAGGAGAATGCCTCCATGGGCGCGGCGTCCCTGGGCTGCCCGCTGGCCGCGGAACTGTTCGGCCTGAACATTCTGGAAGAAGACGCGCAGGACCAGGCCTGCAACACCACCCGTTTTGCCGTCATCGGCCGCCAGGAAACGCAGCCCAGCGGCAGGGACCGCACATCCCTGCTCATCCGCATCCAGCACAAGCCCGGCACCCTGGCGGAAGTCATCAACTGCTTCCAGCGGCACAACAACAACCTGATCCGCATTGAATCCCGCCCCTCCAAGGTCATCAACTGGGAGTACGTCTTTTACATAGACGCCGTAGGCCACATTCAGGAATCCCCCCTACGGGAGACCCTCCCGGAGCTGGAACAGCACTGCTCCATGCTGAAAATCCTGGGCAGTTACGCGGATACGGACGTCATTTGACCGGCTTAATCTTTCTCCCCCCGCTTCATACCACCCTGAAAAACCATGAAAATCGCTACGATTGCCGCCCTGGCCCTCACCCTGGCACTTCCCTCTCTGGCCCAGCAGTCCGCCACTAAAATCGTTACGGAGAACGGGCAGCCCACGCTGGCCCTGGATGAACAGTTCGCGGCCCGGCTGCGCAGCGGCAGGACGGAACAAAACGCCCCCGCCACGGTCCCCTCGGAATTCTCGGCAGCCTCCCCCGGACTTCCCCTCCCCGCGGACGCCAACCACGCCGCCGTGAAGGAAACGGCGGAAGAACGCAACCGTCGCATGGAATGGTGGAGGGACGCCAAATTCGGCATGTTCATCCACTACGGCCTGTATTCCGGGCTGGCCGGGGAATGGAAAGGCAAGCCCGGCGGTTCCGAATGGATTCAGAAAAACGTGGAAGTGGACACGGATTCCTACGCTGCGGAAGCCCTGCCCCTGTTCAAGCCCAAGGAAGGGCTGACGGAAGAATGGGCCCGGCTTGCCCGGGACGCAGGGTGCCAATACGTGGTGCTCACCAGCAAGCATCATGAAGGCTTCGGCCTGTTTGACAGCGCCCAGACGGATTACGACTCCAAAAGCGCCGTGAACCGGGACATTATCCGCGAATACGTGGACTCCTGCCGCAAGCGCGGCTTGAAGGTAGGCCTTTACCACTCCGTCATCGACTGGCACCACCCGTCCTATGACAACACCATCTGCCCGGACCTCTGCTATCCCGCGGGACAGGCGGAAATGCTTAAAAGGAAAAACATCCCGCGGGACCACGCCGCCTACCAGAAGTACCTGCACGCCCAGGTCCGGGAGCTGATGACCCGTTACGCTCCCATTGACATCATGTGGTGGGATTATTCCCAGGGAGCCATGGAAGGGGCCAGGGGCTGGAAAGCGCCGGAACTGATGGACATGGTGCGCTCCATCAATCCCGGCGTCATCATGAACAACCGCCTGTACGCCTATTCCGGCCTGAACCGGGACCAGGCCGGCACGCTGGACCTGCGCTGCGGGGACTACATCACCCCGGAACGCTTCATCCCCCGGCGCGGCTATCCCGGCGTGGACTGGGAATCCTGCATGACGGTGAGCGACAAATGGGGCTACAACCGGTATGACACCAACATCAAGTCTCCGGAAACCGTCATTGAAAAACTGGTGGAATGCGTCACCAAGGGAGGCAACCTCCTGCTGAACGTGAACCCGATGGCGGACGGAACCGTTCCGGAAAAAGTGGCCGCCACCATGCGCGGCGTGGGCCAGTGGCTCAAGATCAACGGGGAGGCCGTGTACGGCACGCGGGCCTTCACGGAACTGGACCAGCCCGCCTCCATCAACCGGCAGGGGGACATCTTCGTCTTCCTGGTTCCGCCGCCGGACAAGGGACCGGCCCAGCCTCCCAGCGAAGGGACCATGAAGGAACTGACGGAAGGCGCGGAATACGCCCGCATGCAGCCGCTGGATTCCACCGGATACGAGGACGAGGAAGGAACCTCCGTCTCCCTCCCCGCAGGCTACTCCAAAGCGGTGCTGCTGGGAGACAACACCGCCCTGCCCGTCGTCAACGGAACGGTTCTGTTCAAGGCGCACGAACACTCCAAAACGCCCTGTTCCGTCATCAAACTGAGCAAATAGCCCTCTTTTCCACTCATTTTCCTTATGGAGGAAGACCTTTTTTTCCCTGGCGGCCGGCAAGCAGCCGTCACAGCAGGCAAAGGATGAAGCGGGATCCCAAGCCGGAGAACCGCAGGAAAGCGCCGCCCCCGTCCAGCCCGGCAAGACGAAGGAAGACGTGCGCAACCGCGTGGACTACCTGCGTTCCGAACTGCGCCGCCACAACCGGCTGTATTACGAACAGGCGGAACCGGAGATCTCCGATGCGGAATATGACGCCCTGTTCCTGAAGCTTGAAAAACTGGAAAAGGCCCATCCCGAACTGGCGGAGCCGGATTCACCCACGCGCCGTGTGGGGGGGGCGCCGCTCCAGGGCTTCAACCAGATCAGGCACGCAGTGCCCATGCTGTCCATTGACGACATTTTCGAGCAGCGCGACGCCCCTGTTCCGGACGAGGAACTGGTGGAATCTACAACAAGCTGGTCAAGGCGCTGAAAACGGAAACGGTGCCCGTCTCCGTGGAACCCAAGATTGACGGGGTAGCCCTCTCCATCATGTACCGCGACGGGCGGCTCGCTTATGCGGCCACGCGCGGGGACGGAGACGTGGGGGATGACGTGACGGCCAACGTCCGCACCATCCGCAGCGTCCCCCTCACCCTTCCCGCTGGGGCCCCTCCCGTGCTGGAGGTGCGCGGAGAGGTCTTCATGCCCAATGAAGCCTTTGCCAAACTAAATGAGGAACGGGACGCGGAAGGTCTCCCCGCCTTCGCCAACCCGCGCAACGCCACCGCCGGAACCCTCAAGCAGCTGGACCCCCGGCAGGTGGCCGCCCGTCCCCTGGCCTTCCTGGCCCACGGGCTTGGCGCGTATGAAGGGCCGGAACTCACGAATGTAAAGGATTTCTGGGACATGCTCCGCCACTGCGGCATTCCCTGCAATGATCCGGTGTATTATACGGACAGCCTGGAATCCACCCGTCAGGCCGTGCGGGACATTGACAGGCTCCGCCACACGCTCCCCTACGGCACGGACGGCGCCGTCATTAAAATCAGCTCCATGGCCACCCGGGAGGCCCTGGGAGCCACGGCGCGCGCCCCCCGCTGGGCGGCGGCGTACAAATTCCCCCCGGAACAGAAGGAAACCGCCCTGCTGAACATCATCGTGCAGGTGGGCCGCACCGGGGTGCTGACGCCCGTGGCGGAACTCAAGCCCGTGCTGCTGTCCGGCTCCACGGTGGCGCGAGCCACCCTTCACAACCAGGATGAAATCGACCGGAAGGACGTCCGCATCGGAGATACCGTGCTGGTGGAAAAGGCGGGGGAAATCATCCCCGCCGTTCTGAAAGTGAACCTTTCCAAACGTCCGGCGGATGCCAGGCCCTACAGCATTCTGGAAGCCACGGGGGGCCTGTGCCCCGCGTGCGGCAACCCCATCATGAAGGAGGAGGGAAAAGTGGCCTGGCGCTGCACCAACTTCACCTGTCCTGCGCAGGCCGTGTCGGGCATCACCCACTTCTGCTCCCGCTCCGCGCTGGACGTGGAAAGCATCGGCTCTTCCGTGGCGGAAGCTTTGAGAAGCTCCGGCCTGGCTGCCTCCGCGCTGGACCTCTTCTCCCTGAAGCTGGAACAGCTCGCCAACCTGAACCTGGGCACGCCGGAGGAACCGCGCCGCTATGGGGAAAAGAACGCCCAGAAAGCGCTGGACGCCCTGCAAAACGCGCGCGAGCTTCCGCTGGAACGCTGGCTCATCGCCTTCGGCATTCCCCTGGTAGGGGAAGTAGTCGCCAAGGCGCTGGCGGACACGCACCCGGACCTGGAGCATGTGGCGGACTCCTCCTACCTCCGGGACATCGTGCGCCTGGACGAGCTGATGGAACAAGCCGCCAAAACCAACCCCAACACCCGTGAAAACAGAAAGGCGGTGAAGGAAGGCGCGCTTTCCGCAGAGGCGGTGCAGGAGCGCCATCAGGAACTGACGGATGAAATCGACCGCCTGACCGCCCCCTATCTGGAAACGGGCTACCTGCGCAAGAACACGGCCAAGTTCAGCTATGGCTCCGAAATCGGCGTGGCGGCGGCCAAATCCCTCCAGAGCTTTTTCACCTCCGCAGCGGGGAACCATACGATGGACGTTCTGCGCGGCCTGGGCATCAATCCCCAGTCCCAGTCCTACCGGGCCAACCTTCTGGAAATCCCGGCGGGGGCCCTGTCCGGCAAGACCTTCGTCATCACCGGAACGCTCAGCCAACCGCGGGACTACTTTGAACAGCTCATTGCCGCCCACGGGGGGAAAGCCACCGGAGCCATTTCCAAATCCACCTCCTACCTCCTGGCAGGCAGCGGCGGCGGCTCCAAACGGGACAAGGCCCTCAAGCTGGGCGTTCCCGTCATCTCCGAGGAAGACTTCAACAAGCTGGTCGGGGAATAGGCCGCCATCCCTACCCTACTCTGTTTCCCATCGACGCTACAGAAACCCGTTCCCTGCATCATGCCGCAGGCTTCCGCCTGTTCCATCCCGCCGGAGCTCAAGGCAAAAACGCCCAATGTGCCCCCTCCGTCCACCCCTTCTCCCTTCCATGGTCCGTCTGATTTTTTCCGTGTGCCGCATTCCGGGAATTTAATTCCTGAATCCTGCAAAAAAGCTTGCTACGGACCGTCATCTGCTCCCTAATAAACCGCGTATGCTGAACCTGCCTAACGCTATTACCCTGACACGGATTGCCCTGGTAGTCGTCTTCACGGCAGCAGTCAGCATCGCGGACCAGTATTCCTGGGGATACCTGGCCGCACTGGTCACCTTCATCCTGGCGGCCTGCACGGACTGGCTGGACGGCTACCTGGCCCGCCGCCTGAACCAGGTCACCACCTTCGGCAAGCTCATTGACCCCCTGGCGGACAAGATTGCCGTTTCCGCCGCCTTCATTTACCTGACGGGCGTGGGGCTATGCCCCGTCTGGGTCACCATTCTCATCATCAGCCGGGAATTCCTGGTCACGGGCCTGCGCCAGATTGCCCAGGACCACGGCGTCATCATTCCCGCGGGCACGTCCGGCAAATGGAAAACCGCCTTCCAGCTGGCTTTCTGCATCGCCTCCCTGCTGGCCCTGACCTGGACGCGCACGCCGGAATACCTGCCCTCCTTCCTGGACCAGCTTGCGGCGCTCTGCCTGTGGCACGGATCCGGAGCTTCCAATTTCCTGTACCAGTTCACTCTGTGGGGCTCCATCATCCTGACCGTGTATTCCGGGGCCGTTTACTGCGTGGGCGCGCGCAAATTCTTCCAGCACTAAGGGTTCCCCGCCAGGTTCCCGGCTGTTCTTCCCTCCGCATGCCGGAAAGAGGAATGTACATCCACAGCTTGAAACCGAACAGGGAAATCTTCTCCCCGGGTACCCCGGCGCCCTTTCATCACCATCCCATATGCCGACAGAAAAATGGAAAACAGCGATAAAAAAGGCAGCCCATGAAAGGCAGCCTTTTCATTATTTTCTGAACTCCATTCAGGCAGATTATTTCATGATAAGGGTTAGTGCCGTAACTTGCTTGTTTTATCTCACGAGCTAGCCAGAGGCGATTTGCAGAAGTTTTCCCAGCTCAAATACGGCAGGCTTTCTGCCGCTTCCTTCTCTCACCTTCCGCACCAACCCGGCTTCGATGATCTGATTCAGGAGATTGCGAACAGTCATGTCTTGGCAGGTGTTTTCCTTCTCCTTCATTTTTTAATAATTTGAGGCCTCGTAAAGATGGGGGTCTCGAAAATGCAATCCAGAAGCAGATGAGAGTATTCGGAATGGGTGATGTTCCTGAAAGCATCTTCTAGTTCGTTATGAAGTTTGTTGATCTCTACGGCGCGGTTGATGTTTGCCGTGGCCTGCTCCACCATCGCCCGCAGGAAAAAGGAAAGCCATTCGTTCCATTTATTTTCTTCATGGACGGCATTCAAGCATCTGTAATATTCGTCCCGGTGAGCTTCCAGATAGGCGGACATGTAAAACATGGGACGGTGCAAAATGTTCTTGGCATAAAGAAAAAGAGGAATCATGAGCCGTCCGATTCGGCCGTTGCCGTCCAGAAATGGATGAATCATCTCAAACTGAACGTGCATCACGGCTGCCCGAACAAGAGGGTCCAGCTGAGCTTTCTCCTCACTGCTCTTATCATTCACCATGTAGTCCAACCAGTTTTCCATCAAGGCTTCCACGTGCACCGGATCGGGAGGAATGTAGGAGGCCTGTTCGATCGGGCAGCCGTGGGAACCTATCCAGTTTTGTACCTCTCGGAAAAGGCCGGGGGACTTTGTGTTGCCGCGCACGCCTTCCAGCAGAATTCTATGGATTTCCTTGACCAAGCCAAGGCTCAACGGCCTTTCTCCGAGACTGCGGGATGCAAATTTCAAGGCTGACCGATAATTTTTAATTTCGTCAATGTCCTCCCTTTTGCTTTCGCTGAATGATATGCCAGCGTCTTGTTCGTACACTTCGTCAATGGTTGCCTGCGTGCCTTCGATTTTGGAAGACAGAACTGCTTCTTGAGTCATGAAGGGTGACAGGAGAATGTCAGGATTGACCAACGTCCTTACTATTCCATCATAACGAGCTACAGCTCCGTTGGCTTTTCCCAGGATATCGGCAAATGCGTTTGCATCAATTCTTTTTAGAACAGGCAGATATTCCGGAAGATAAGGTGTCTTCATCACAACTTTGTTGATAATGAAAGTAGGATTCAAAGTCAACAAATGATTTCGTTGACTTTATATTATCATCAAAACTGTTTATTTACATCAAAAAGGTATTTCACAGTCAACAAAGTATTTTGATGGTATTTTGTTTTCATCAACGAATAGTAATTCCGTTTTACGCACGGTTCTTACCGGAGGGCAGTCCATTCCTTTTGCCAGGCTCTTGTGAGAATTTGCTTGGAGGCTCCGTCAGTTTCCCAGCCTTCCGAGAAGGTGCAGAGAGGGTCGAAACCAGGAGAGCAAACATCTTGCATAGGCTCCATTGCCCAGGCTATTTCGCCAGTTCTCCTCTGCTATAGTTTCCATAACTATGCAACACACTTTCAAAGGAAAATGGGCACAGGGGCCGCACACTGCCGAGGTTCCGCAACGCGAATCTGACTCTCCTCAGGAGGCGTCCCGCCAGACTTCTCAGGAAAACACCGGAAAACGGAATCCTGACGCAATAGACGTTTTTATTTCTCTTGACGGATATTCTGCGCCGTGCTTATATCGTGCTGTTCCCGCCGAATGGTGCTTGGTTGTTGATTTTTGATAGTCATTTGCGGTTGTCGGAATACGGGCGTCTCCGTATTGATCCTTTCAGTATCGCTCCTGCGGGCTTCTTTTTGTTCCGCTATTGTCGTGATTCCGTCAGTTCATTGCAGCCGAGGCGCATTCACAGACACATCAATAAACATGGTATCAACCACATTCAGGGAGCTTGGCTTGTCGGTGGAGAAACTGGAGTACAAGACCCCCACCCCCATCCAGGCAGCCTGCATCCCCCTGCTGCTGCAGAACAAGGACCTGATGGGACTGGCGCAGACCGGAACCGGCAAAACGGCCGCGTTCGCCCTGCCCCTCATTCAACAATTTTCAGAACATCCCAGAAAGCCGCTTGCCCGCCAGGTAAGGGCGCTCATCCTGAGCCCCACCCGGGAACTGGCCGCGCAGATTCATGACAACATCTGCGCCTATGCCAAAGGGCTGAACCTGTCCACCGCCGTCATCTTCGGCGGCGTGGGGTACGCCCCCCAGTTCAAGAAGCTGGCCGGCGGCCTGGATATTCTCCCAGGCGGAAAAAAGGCCCCTTACCCTGGATCTGCTGGAACAGCAGGAACAGCCGGGCCGCACGCTCATCTTCACCCGGACCAAGCACGGCGCGAACCGCCTGGCCTCCTTCCTGACCGGAAAGGACCACCCGGCCTCCGCCATCCACGGCGACAAGAGCCAGGGCACGCGTGAACGCATGCTCCGGGAATTCCGTTCCGGGAAACGCCCATTCTCGTCGCCACGGACATCGCCGCCCGCGGCATTGACGTGAAAGACGTGCAGCTCGTCATCAACTACGATCTGCCGGAAGAACCGGAAGTCTATGTGCACCGCATCGGCCGCACGGCACGCGCCGGAGCCGCCGGGCAAGCCATCGCCCCCTTGTTCCCCGGATGAAATCAGTCGGGAAGCTTCAACCGGAGTTTCAATCATGAAAATCATCTCGTCCATCATCAAGACACTGTGCGTGGGTACCGTCGGTTCCCTCGCCTGCCAGGCCGCCATGCAGGCTTACGCGGATGACGTTCCCTCCACGTTTGTGGAAGGCAACTATTCCCCGGAAGTAGCCCGCTACGTGCAGAGCATCGCAGGCGTGGCGCTGGCCTCAGGCATTCATGATTATGACGAAAACGCTACCAGCAGCTACCAGGTTCTGGCTCAGGTTCTCAACAGCGGCAATGCAACGGAATTGCCGGACGACCTGAAACGGGCCATTGAAATGCTGACCAGCTACGTCCCCGACCCGAACGCGACCATTCAGCCGATTCTGACTAAAAAACAGATTGAGAGGATGGAGCAGATGGCGGACCGTATTGAAAACCTGATGGAGGAAAAAATACGGAGTGGACCTGGAAGACTGCATGAATATCATGAAACGTGCATTGGCCCCGTCCATTCCCGACATCCTCCGCTCCTGTGACATGGAAGGCACGCAGCTGCCGACCACCACCGTTTTCCGCCCCAGGCTGGGCAAGGCGCTGAATGAAGCTTATGCCAGGCTTGCCGCGTCAAAACTTCCCGCCGCCGGCACGGCTCAGTAACCGGACCACTTCAAAACGACCGGGAAGATGATCCCGATTCCACGGCATGCGGACCCCGTCAAGGTTCCCTGAACAGAAGCCGCAGGAAACGGAATGATCTTCCCCGTCGCCAGGAAAGGAAACAACAGCCAGCGCCGGCGACACCACGCAACACTCTCCGGATGTCCTCCGATGCAGGGCCGATCCTTCGGACCGCGGTGCAGCGATACGCTCACCCCCCTTCACTCCCAAGCAACGGCATGCAACATCGGCACAACCGGGTGATGCACCTGACAGGCCCCGTCCTTCCCGCACTGCGGCAGGAATGGGGCCTTTTTCATGCCCGCCTCCCGGAAGGAGCCTGCCTTCCCCTCTTTTGACGCCTCCGGCGCGGAGCACCTCTCTCCCGCAGGAGAATGCATTTTTGCACCATCCGTGAAAGAAAGATTCTCAAGTCCGGGTATGTATGGCAAACTAAGGACTCAGGCTTCAGGGCCCCCAAGCTGGACAAAGGTGCGCGTGGCCTTCGTCGGCGTAGGTGAACGCGGCTCCATGCACGTGGGCCAGATGGCCGTCATTGAAGGCGCGGAAGTCGTCGGCATCTGCGACCTGTACAAGGACTGGGCGGAACGCAACGCGGCGCTGGTGGAAAAGAAGACGGGCAAGCGCCCTCCCATTTTCACGAACGGCCCGGAAGACTACAAGCGCATGATGAAGGAAGTCAAGCCGGACGCCGTCATCGTCTGCCCCAGCTGGGAATGGCACTGCCGCGTCACCTGCGACGTGATGAAAATGGGCGCCCACGCCTTTGTGGAAGTCCCCATGGCCGTCTCCATCAAGGAACTCTGGGAAATCGTCAATACCTCCGAGGAAACCCGGAAGCACTGCATGATGATGGAAAACGTCAACTACGGACGTGAAGAACTCCGCCAAGCGCAACGGCAACGTCTACCCCACGCACGGCCTCGGCCCCATCGCCCAGTACATGAACCTGGCCCGCAAGGACGACTGCTTCGGCAGGCTCGTTTCCTTCTCCAGCCCGGCCCTGGGCCGCGCCGCCTATGCCAAGAAAAGAATTTCCCGGCGGACCACAAGTGGAACAAGCTGGACTTCGCCTGCGGCGACATGAACACCTCCATCATCAAGACCACCATGGGCCGCACCATCCTGGTGGAATGGGATGAAACCAGCCCGCGCCCCTACTCCCGCCTGAACCTCATTCAGGGCACCCTGGGCACGCTGGCCGGCTTCCCGACCCGCGTGGCCGGTGGCTGGGCAACGGCAACTATCACGAATGGATTGAAGGCAACGAAAAACTGGCCCCCATTTTTGAAAAGTACGATCACCCGCTCTGGAAGAAAGTCGGCCCGCTGGCCCTGAAGATGGGCGGCCACGGCGGCATGGACTTCGTGATGCTTTACCGCATCATCGAATGCCTCCGCAAGGGCGAACCGATGGACCAGAACGTATACGAAGGCGCCTTCTGGTCCTCCGTCTCCGAGCTTTCCGAATACTCCGTGGCCCAGGGCGGCATGCCCCAGGTGTTCCCGGACTTCACCCGCGGAGACTGGAAGACGACCGCCCCGCTGGGCATCGTTCAGTAAAAAACTCATTCCCCATCCGGCCTGGAGCTTTTCCGCCTTTACAGCGGGCTTCCAGGCCGGAGCGGATTCCCCGTTCAGAAAACAGGCCGCTGCAAGGCGTGCCTGTTTTTATTGGCGTGAACAGCGGTTGCAGGGGCAAAAAGGAAGCAGGCTGTTCCATTGGCAGCCCCCTGTTCCTTGATGGAACGGGCGCTCACGTTCATAAAGCTGTTAGTGAAAAAGGCAGGAAAGGAAGAATGCCTTTGCACCCGGAAGGTACAAACCACACAGCCTGAATAATTTATGAAAGCGCCGACTCAACTCATTTCTTGAGGATTCTCTTTAGATTGGCAATGTCCAATAACAAATTCACCGTTTCAAAAATTCCCCGTATTTAAAACACGCCCCAGTTATTGAAGACGCAGGGCAATATCATAATAAATTGTCAGCTCCCCTTTTCCCTTTTGGCATTTAACCTCGGCTTTCTAAAGACGTGGCCTTCCCCTGATCCGGCTGGAAAGCCATTGCCGCTTTTGCTTCAACGCCCGGATGGGGGACCCGGCTGCGGATAATGCAGCATAAATGTTCACTGGCCAAATTGTCCGCCGTTAAATTGATAAAATCCGCATTCAAAGGCGCATCTTCCATTTTACTAATTTTAATATCCGTCTGTGGAAATGTCAAAAACTCATTCCGTGCCCCACTTTCCGCTACAAGAATAAGGGCCTTACAACAGAAACAAGGCTGTACCTGCTGAAAAACAACTGTAACGGCGTGAAGGGACACCGGATTGAACCGTCCGGGGGCCCTCAACTGCCTTTTGACGGGCGTCTCCGGCGTCAGTTCATACGTCTTTTCCGTGCCATTGGCGGCCACCCGGACGGATTGCGCCACCGGGGAGGAAAGGCGGAACTGCGTTACCCTGCCGTCCTTCCAGTCCATGTCCACGAGTAATGTTGCCGCGGGCTTTCAGTCCGCGCACGCCCCGTTTTT